>MTKW01074162.1_pt1 | contig 71239 bp, 87 predicted proteins | sample 1042761 | NCBI WGS metagenome assembly MTKW01 (sample SAMN06205366, study PRJNA360243) | anaerobic digester metagenome | biome: Wastewater treatment plant; feature: Anaerobic digester sludge; material: sludge; isolation source: anaerobic digester fed with sludge from wastewater treatment plant ... | reverse complement strand
TCAATAACGGCACCATTAAGAGCGGCGGTATTGTCGGCAACGAGGCGAACCTCGACGTGCAGAATAATAACTACACCGTGCTGCAGCCGTACAGTGCCGAGGCGCACGCGTGGATGGACGGCGACTTCTCAATTTCGTACTGGATGCACTGCCGGATTTTGACCGGCACTAACGGCGGGCGTATTAGCAACTACACCATTGCCGACCGTGGGTGTACGGTGACAGCTGGCGTTGTTGGGGATCTTAACCAGCCTCCTACGGCGGTTGCGTGCATAATGCGCTACCAAGGCCATGCAGCTACATTGGCCAGCGTCACGACGGCGACCGCCGCGACTCGCTTTTGCGCGACGATGGTGTGTCACCGGAGCGCGGGAATGTTGTACAACTATATCAATGGTGTTCTTGCCAACTCTGCCAGCGGCTTGCCGCAGACCGGCACTGCCATAACGGGAGACGAGTTCGATATATACCGACACTTGGAACGACGCCACGCTCGTGGCGTCGTTGACGAAGTGCAGATACATAGCCACCCGCGGTCGGCGGACTGGGTGCAGACGTATTACANNCTGGGCCAGATTCGGCCCGCGACTGTTGCCGTACACAGGAGTGATATAACAATGGCATTTCAGCGCGCTACTGAGCAGCGAGTTTCAATCATAACATACGACGGGCAGGTGCCGACAGCACCGACAACCCCGGTGGTGACGCTGTCCCTCGACGGCGCGGCGTATGTACCGGCCACAAACGCATTGACGCATATCAGTGACGGCAGCAGCACGTTGATTCTGACCGCCGCTGAGACTAATTGTGATGCGTTGATAGTGCGCGTGACAAGTGATAACTTAGAACCGCATAATTATACCTTCTACTTTGAGGGGAGTTATACGTCAACCCGTGCTGAACTCATAGATATCATAAACCAAAAAATAGACGCTCTTCCTGAGGGGGCGGCATTTAATTATCCGAACGATACGGACTATGGATATGAATTAGTCGGTGGAACACATATTTCAGGGACTGTTGAAGACACGTCCACATTTGGGACGCCATTGGTCTTTGCCCCTGCAGTGGACGCCCTTTTAGACGTAAACTTTAAGTTTCAGTTAGGGGCGTCGCGTGTAGATGAAGTTATATTCCGTGGGTATTTTTCTGGATCAGGGCCTGCTGAACAGATATACGCCGATGTCTATGCGTATGATTTTGACGGCAACGAATGGGTCTTAATAACAGATGCTGGGAACAGGATCCCAAGAAGCACTGCAAATGTTTCTCTTACTTGGATATTAGCTCCCCAATTCCAAAATGAATTAGGCGAAGTCAGGCTGAGGTATGTCTCAAGTAGAATGAATGTTAATGATAGATTATATATAGATGTCCACCTCGTCGAAGGGGTTATGATAGGCGCAACAATATCAGAAATAGCAGAGGGAATTTGGGTTCATAATATAAGGAATAGGGCTTTGGATGGCACCCATCGCTCTGCAGGTTATTTTTTGTCGAGAACTGCCCCTAATTGGGCTGCTGTAGTAGAAGTTGATGGGACTGTAGTGACAATGGATACTTCTAACCAATATTGGCAAGATGATGATGATTTGTTTAATGGAAGACTTATACAATTCCATAAAAGTGGCAGACATGAATATGAAGTGCGAAGAATAGTTTCCCATTCTTCTGGAGGGGTTATAAGCCTTGATAGGGCCCCTGTTATTGTCGATGGGAGCGATTGGCATGGATATGTCCTCCCAGAAGTATTGGTTTCTGACGAGTCTTTGCAGGGCTCGTTGGTGACCATAACAGTCAAGGACTCAGAAGATTATCCTGTGCAATATGCAAGAGCCCAAATTAGGCGCAGTGGAATTGTCGTTACAACGGGAACAACAAGCGATATAGGGCAAATTATTCTTGGGCTCGATGATGGAGAATATCAATTAACTCTATCGTCTATAGTTGGCTATGTTTTCGACAATCCATACGACTTTACTGTCTCTGGGGATACTGACGTAGATATTATTGTAGAGAGTTTTATGGAAGAGCCATCTCCATCTCCTGAGTATTGCAGGGTTTATGTCGAAGCTATCGAGAATCCAGGGGGGAATTACCCAGAAGGGCAATTTAGGGTTTCAGCAGTCCATTATCCAAGGTTCCTATCACAGATTTCAATAGTGAAGGCAGATACAAGCCAAAGCAATCTAAATAACGGGATCGCATATCTTGATTGTCTTATTGGTAGCGTTGTTACGCTGGAGCTTGTGACTGGGAACGATATGATATCTAAAAGGAACGTGCTGATCCCAAACAAGGAAAGTGTGAATTGGAGTGAATTATAGTAAAGAAGTTATAGAAGAAATGCTTGACGACGGGCTTAGCTTTGCTGATATTGGGAAGTACTATGGCATAACAAGAGAAAGAGTTAGACAGATAGCAAATAGGCTTGGAGTTGTGCCTGCATGCCGTGTTTGTGGGAAGAAAAAAGAAAACTTTAGGGTAAAAATCTGTCATGAGTGTAGAAATACTGGGGTTGAAAGCGTTAAACTCGTTAACACTTTAGAAGAGAACCCTGTGATTGCCGAAGCCTATCAATATTTCAACTTTAATGGTATCCCAAGAGGTGTCAAAGATAAAAATGCCCCAGATATTGTCTTTGGCGATGTTAAGATGAAATGCTTTAAGATGTCTCCGATGAGTAGTGGATTTAACTCACTTGTAAGAAAATGCGATGTTGATTACTACTACTTCTCAGACTTGAAAGGGAATGTCTTTATAATCCCAAGTCATGCAATGAAAAAGTTTGGGAGAGTTCATATCGGAAGGCAGTTTGACAAATGGAGGTCGTACTATTGGATGTGCAGAATAGTAGAGGTTTTAACAAATGATACAATCATTGGAACAGAAAAAGGAATATTTTGACAAGATAATCTCTCTTTGCGCTCTTGGAGAGAGTTCTTCAGAGATTGCCAGGGTTATGAATGAACTCGGACTCGAAGAACTCACATCATTTCATATCGATGATTTCAAGAGAGCATATAAGAAGCAAATTGCTGATTATGCCGTTGAATATGCGCATGACATTTTACATGCAAGTAAGAGAAGCAGCAAGACTTTCCGAATAGCAGAACTTGACAGCATCCTTGAGAAGATAAGAGAGGCTGTTGATGAGAAACTTGGGGTTTCTGCCGCTCAGGCGGCAAAGTTAATGGAAGTGTATTTGAGAGGTCTGCGCCTGCTTGCAGAAGAGTGCGGAGACATATCTTCAAGCAAGGGGACTGAAAACAAGTATGTAATTTTGTTACAAACAGCTCCTCCTGAAAAGAAAAGCCAGATTGTATACCATCTTAGAGAACTTGAGAAGGCGATGGTGGAAACAAAGGCATTGCCTGAGTATGATGATACAATAGACGCCGAGTTTGATGCGGAGGATACAAGTGGATAATTTTCAGGAACTTGGGGAAGTCCAAGAAGCATTACGCTTCTATGAAATAGAAGAAGCAAAAAAAGACATGATAAAGTTTGCTGAGTATGTCATGGTCGATGAAAAGGGGAAGAGTTTTAAGATAGGGAAGATGCATGCTGAGTGGTATAATTTGCTTTCCGATTTCATGGAGCCTTTTATAAATGGGGAATACATGGAAGAAGGGTTTGATGATAATACTGAAATGACGAAGATGTTGCTCATGGCACCTCGCGAGCATGGGAAAACGACAACTATGGTTTGTTTTATCCTCTTCCTTTTAGGGAAAAATCCGAGATTGAGGATAAAATATGTTTGCGCCGGTGACGATATGGCTGTAACCATTGTCGGGCAGGTGAAGAAAAACATAGAAATGAATGACAGGCTGCATGATGTGTTCCCCTTCCTGCGCCCTGACCCAAACGGGAGCTGGTCTGAACACAAAGTAGATGTAATGAAGGCTGGGGAAAGTGGAGAGTGGATAGATGCAGCCCTTGGGATAAAAGATGCGAATCTTGAAGCGTCAGGGGTTACTTCCCCTGGTACTGGGGGGAGAGCCGATCTTATTATTTTCGACGATATTGTGAGCAGTAAATTCGCTTTGCAAGAACCAAAGCGGCTTGAAGCTGTAGAGCGGATCTTCTATTCTGACTGGCTGAATATTGGTGGAAAAAGGACAATGGTAATTGGGACTCCTTGGCTTGAAGACGACCTTCATGCTAAAATATTGAACAGCGAAGACTGGATTAAGTGGAAAAAGCCTGTCATGACTAACAACGTTCCACTTTGGCCTGAAAGATGGAGTGTTGAAAAGATCCTAAAAAAGAAAAAAGAAATTGGGGACGATGTCTTTGCGTTGCAGTTTATGCTTGAAGGAGTGAGGGTTCAGCAGCATTGGTGGACAGAAGAGATAATAAATAAAATTAAGAACCCAAGTATTTCTTTTGGGGAAACGATAAACCCAAGTGTAATAAGGGTTCTTGGGTTTGACCCTGCTGCTTCGATGAGAAACGATGGCTCTTTTAGTTGTCTAACAGCATTAGCAGAAGATGAAAACGGACAAAGAACCATCCTTGAAATAAAGAGGATGAGAGATACCCCTCAGAACGTTGCAGAAGCGTTGATAGAGATGCACTTGACACATCGCTTCGATAAGGTTATAGTAGAGAATAACGCTACACAACAATGGGTTATAGGGATGGTTGAAGTTTTAGCAGAACATAAGTACAATAGCTTAGATATAAATGTGCAAGGGTTTTTTACTGGCAAGTCAAAATGGAATCCAGAGATAGGATTGCCAAGGCTTGTTGCTGATATGGATATCGATGGCAAGTGGGTTCTCCCTTTTGAAGGGGAACATGATGATCCTCTTCATGAGTGTCCCGCATGCGAGTTGATAAAAGAATTGTTAGGCTATCCTAACAAAACAAGAACGACCGACATGGTAATGTCGCTTTGGCTTGCATCAAATGGCCTTTCTTCTGGTTCTGGTTCATTCTCTTCTCTTGGCAACTATGTAGCAAAGAATAATGTTGGATTAACGTATACAATGGGAGAGTAAATATGTCTATTAAGAAATTGGTAAAGAAACTTGTTGTCCCACCGCAAAAGCCAGAATCACCCCCAGAAATCAATAGATATTCCAATGGGCTTGATTTTGAACTCCCATTTGAAAGGTCTTTACAGCGTCGCAGCATAGAAAAAGACATAGACAACATGGACAAAAACGACGGAATTATTGCCCGTGCGTTTGATAGTATATCAAACTTTGCGAGTTGTTGGGACTTGAGTTCGGAGTTTGGGTTTGACGTTGAGTTGAAAAACACCGGGGATCCAATTTCAACAAAAGACAAGCAAGCGCTTGAGCTTTTGAAAGAAACATCTAATCTTCCAGGTATTCAAGGAATCGATTGCTGGGAAATGATTAGGATGATGGTAAAATATGGGAATGTTTTTAGCGAAATTGTTTACGAAGAAGAGGCTGTAAAGAAAGTTGTTACGTTCTCTGATGGGTGGCAGATAAGCAAGAATCTAAATAAGGATAAAACTCTTAAGTCTGGGGATCCTGCTGCTGCATTTTTGAATGCCGAAGGGGAAGAAAATGCTGCATTTGTTCAAAGAGACTACGCGGGGAATGTAGTCGCAGCATTTTGGCCATTCCAAATATCGCATTACATGTTTGGGACAAGTGAGTTTAACGCGTATGCAGAGCCTTTGCTTGGTTGTTTTATAAAGGACTGGAAGAAGTTAAGGGCTCAGGAAGATTCACTTGCAGTGACAAGGATAACAAGAACCTGGGATAGTAATGTCCATGAGATTCTTGTCCCGGCTGGGTCGAAAGAGAAAGATGTTAGAGAAAAAGTTGAAGAGTATCGCAGGATGATACTTGAGGATAGTTTGACGACTTATGACACTAAGTCCAGCGGGCTGCAGTCAACATTTAAGGCAAACCCGATGGATGTTAATAAGGACTATTTCCTTGTTAAGTATTACGACAGTAACGGGAATACTGTATCTGGCGGGATATCAAAACTTGCCCCAAGCACTGCAGCATTAGACAATATTAACGATATCTATTGGATGGTAGCGAGGCTTTTTGCTGCCATTGGTGTCCCAATGGACTATATCGGTATTAAAGTTGGTCAAAGAGCTTTTGTTGACAAGACGACTGAAAAAGGAATAGAGGCTTTCTCTAAGTTTATTAAGAGATTGCAAGCATGCCATGCGTATGGGACGAAGAAGATATTCGATATCCAACTTCTGCTTCATGGATTTGATCCAAGGCTTGAATATTTGTTAGTTTATCCAAACATAGTTCCACAAAGCGCAGAAGTTTTGACTAAGGTCGAATTGAATAAGGCTATGACATCGAAGTATTGGCTGGAGATTGGGCTCCCTGTCGAACTTGTAGGGAAGAATGTGCTTGATCTCAATCCAGATGAAGTTGCAATGTGGGCAGCAAACCTAAAGAAGGGCGTAAAAGGAGAATAATGATGATAAATGTGTCAGATGCAGTAAAGTTGCATGATTTTGCCCATAGTACTTGTGATACAGAGTTGCACAAGATAGCTATGAGCGTGTTGAGGGTGGCAAATCTGCCTCATATGATTGTAGACTCTCTTGATGAGGGAGATTTCGACGGTGGAAGTGCTGTTTTCGACAGTGGAGAGAATGTAATAGAGGTTTTCGACGCCCTTTTCGAGGATGAGAATGGGGATTTCTTTTCTCATTATCCGGATGTAGTTGAGCAAGCCAGCAAGTGGTTTCCTCTAAAAAGTGTTTACTATGACAGTAATGCGTTGAAGAAGCCACGTAAACCAATATACAAGCTGTACCTTGTTAAAGAAGAAGGTGAATTTATCCAGGGGAGTTTACCTGATGTTTTCACATACATCCCTACTGCAGACGGGTTCCGAAAGAGTGGCGCGTACAAATTCCCCGTCTGTGCAATTAGAGTGCAAGATTCATTTACCCTTTGCCAGGTTCACAAAGAAGGAGATAAAGTTGTTGTTTTTGACAAGAATGGGGAAGAGATAAAAGGGTTTAACGAGAGTGGATGTAAAGACGGGATATTTGAAGCGCTCTACTTCAATGAAAGCAACGATATTTTCATTCATGATGTGTGCCTTTTTGATGGGGAAGAGATGTTCTTAAAGAAGTTCTCTGAGAGAATGAAGATAATTGACTTAGAGTGTGATATTATTGAGAAAGCCGACGATTTGTCGAAACTCCCAGAGGGAAAATACATTATAAAACATGTTGGCGATGTTGTTGACGACCTCAAAAAACCATTTTGGTTTGTTTTTGAATCAAACCGGCTGAAAATTGGTCAGCCTTTTAGGCCGAACAAACTTGAGTTGAGGCATTCAACTGAAATTGCAGGAGAGAAAGAAGATAAACCTATCGAATTCCTTGTCCCAAGAGACAGTATCGACTGCCAAATTCACGTCGACGCCGAGAACCTCTTTATTTTTATTGGTGATGGGGCGAGAAACAGGGCCGGGTCTTTCAAGCAACTGAAAATCGACTCTGCAGACGCTGGGTTCATCTTAAAATGCTTTGTAAATGTCGAAGGGAAGAAAGTGAAAGACATTTGCGATAGCAAGAATGATTTCTCAGAAGATAATGTCTCTTTTTATTGTTTCGACGTAGTTATGAGTGATGGGGAATCGCTTATCGACTCTGACTTTGGAGATAGGATGGAAATACTCGACGTTTTTCTTGAAATGCAAGACGGAGAGATACTCAAAAATGCGTATGAACAGACTAATGACGACTTTGTAGTGGTGTCTTTATCAGACAATTATGCAAAAGATGAGAGTAATATAGTAATGAATTTGACAGATTGACGAAAATAGTATATTATTATATTATGATTATTAAAGGGTGGTGGTTGCATTGGAGAATATAAAAGACGAAATCCAAGGATTGAGCACCATAGAAGATGCAGAGAACTTCGCCATCAAAGCGTTGAATGATGTAGACGATGACGAGGTTATTGCCCTTATTGAGTCAAGGATTGATGAAATTAAGTCGGATGGGAGAGAAAGGATCCGAGATTCATTTCATCTTTCTGATGTAAAGATTCTTGACGAAGCCGAAGATGGTGCTATCAGGTTCTCTGTTATCGCTGCCCAAGCGGAGAGAACGAACAAGAATAAAAGGTTCTATCCTCGTGAAGAGTTTGAAAAGAACTTGGTTCGCGTGAATAGGCTGGCTAAAAATGGGTATTTTAGAGGTAAGGATGGTCATGATGATTTTTTTGGCCCATCTAAGCCATCTGACACAATCATCAAGTGGGAAAGTATCTCGCTTGTTGATGATAATCTGTACATGACTGGTCTTTTGCTCCCTACCCAAGCGGGGAAGCAAATTGCCACATTGTGGAAACATGGTGTTGCAAGCGAGTGGAGTATAGTTGGATATGGTGACGCAAAAGAAGTTGAAGATGAAAAAGGGAATGTGTATTATCGCATAGAGAATTATGTTCTTGATGGATGTGATTGTGTGGATAGGGGTGCTGCGGAAACTAAAACCATCAAGATCCACAAAAGCGATGACACGCAACAGGAGGCGCAAATAATGGAAAACAAAGAATTTGATCAGATTGAAGACAAGGCTCCACTCGAACCTGTTGAGGAGCCTGCCGGGAAGGAAGTTGTGAAGGTTGATGCTCCTGAGATTGATCGCGAGGAGTTGAAGGCAGAGGCCCGTAAAGAAGCTGAGCGGATTGTTGCTGCTAAGGAGCTTTCTGACGCCAAAAAGAAAGCCGTCGCTGAATTTGCTGGCAGCGATAATGCTAAAGCTATCTTTGTGAAACAGATCGACCGGTGCGAATCTGTCGAGGAAGTCGAGCAAGCTATTGTTGAAATCGCTCCTCTGATTGACGAGATGAAGGCTCCGAAGTCTGCAGATGTTACTGGGATTCACATTGGCGATGAAAAAGAGAAGTATTGGACTGATGGTGCGCTGAAGGGGACGGATCGCCCTGAGACTGTATCAGAAGTTAAGCAGGGCCTGCTTGAGGGAATCGAGGATAATGGCTTGGCCAACGCTTCAAATAAGCGGTGGGTTTTTGAGCGTATTCTTGATAACTATGAACGTAACCACCCTGAGTATTTCTGGGCCTGCACCAAGCGAGGATACCGTGAAGCGGCTACCACGACTACAGCGCTTGGGACTCAGTTGCCACACATCATGCCACTCGTTCGGCAGGTTTTTCCGATGTTGATCCCGTATGAGATTGCTTCGGTTCAGCCTCTGGACAGGCCAAACGGGCGAGTCTATTTCCTTGACTTCATCTATGGCAGTGGCGATGCCGATGGATCAGGGCTGGACGACTCTGCATCGTTCGACACCAGCTATTTCGACCACACTGAAGGGGAAACCAAGGGTCAAATCGCCCTGAGTTTCACTCACGAAGACCTTGTTGCCGAAGATAAGTCAATCTACTACAATGTAACCAGTAACCTGATTCAGGACATGAGAGCAACCCAGGGGCTGGATGCAGAGGTAGAGCTGATTGCTGCTGCGCGAGACCAGATTGCGCGAGAAATCAATATGAAGTTTATTGAGATGCTTGCTGGCAATGCTGGTATTAACGCTGGCACTTTTGGCACTGAGTCTCCCGCAAGTGGTTGGGATAGTGGCGATGGTGCTTGGCTGTCTCGTGGCTTCTCGATGTGGGTCGGGCAGGCTTCTCGCAAGATTGCTGAGAAGTTTGGCGTTGATGCTGGTTGGGTTATTACAACCCCGACTGTTGCTGGCTTATTCTCTGCAAGCACAAGCTTTGAAGCGGAGAAGGCAACTGGTGTTGGCAGCTTTGGTTATGGGATCCGTCGAGTTGGCGTTTACAACAACCAGTTGACTGTTTACCAGTGTGCTTGGGGTAGTGCCATGACATCACTGAAGAACAAGATTCTGTTCGGCTTCTATCCGCCAGAGTGGAAGTACAGTGGCGCTGTCTATGCCCCTTACATCCCGCTTTACCTCTCGCCGCAGGATAGTGATGCAGCTACCAACACTCTCAGCCGTTCGGTGACAACTCGTGCTGCGATGGAAGTCCTGCAGCCGAACGCTTACTCGATTATGACCGTTGCGGCACAGCCAGGAACAATTCCGGCTTTTACGGACTAATCGGGGCATTTTAACAATGTATTTCCAGCCGGTTGTACAGGGGAGGGGATTTTCCCCTCCCCTACTTTCACAAGAGGAGACGACAAATGGTTGGCTTTAGATTGATGGGCCCATTGTCAGAATATACTGGATATGCTGTTGGGCTAAAAGGGATTATTCGTAAACTTGAGCAAAGAAAACATGTTGATTTTGACTTGTATACATTCAGGGATATCCAAACAAGAGACCCTGATATCCTTGAGATATTCGAGCGAGAAAAACGGAACTTCTCTCACTTGGGTGTGCTTGTGGGCTTTCCAGATGTTTTGAATTATTTACCTACAAGGTATAAGTGCGTCTATACTATGTATGAGATGACAGATATCCCGGAAAAGTGGAAAGAGAATACTCGTAGGGCTAATGAAATATGGGTGCCCTGCACTTTTTGCGCTCAGGTTTTTTCTAAGTACAATAAGAACATAAGGATCGTTAAGTGGGGTTACAACGAGGAGATCTTCAAGCCAAAGCGTGGGAAGAAAAAAGAGAATGAGCAATTCCTTTTTGGGTCTGTCGGGGTGATGTCAAAGAGGAAAGGTGTAGATGTTCTTGTAAGTGCATTTGAGAAGGCTTTTAACAGAGATAATAACTACCGATTGATTATAAAGACTCGTGATACTCGCTATCTCCCTTCTATTGATAGCCCTATGATAACAGTAATAGATGAAAATTGGAGAGAAGACCAGCTTGTTGATTTCTATAGAAAAGTGGATTGCATTGTTCAGCCTTCAAGAGGGGAAGGAGTTTCTATGGTTCCCTTGCAGGCAGCTGGATGCGGGACGCCTTCTATAGTTACGAATTTTGGCGGCCCTGCCGACTATTGCGATGACAAGGGCATCTTTGGTATTGGCTATACCCACTTGTCGAAGCCGACTGGTATGTTAGCGAAAAAGGGGCGATGGGCAGAACCCAACGAAGATGAACTTGTCGAAAAGTTGCGATGGATTGCAGACAAGCAACCGAAAGTAAAACATCGTTATGAAGATTGGCAGCTTTCAAATACTGTCGCAGACTTTGAAGATGCGGTGAAGAAAGCGGCTTATGTATATAAAAAGCGAGGTACAATGTGATGAGTGATACTCCTCGGCCGCTCGTAGAACAAACTATCATTGATAGGGTGCGGGCAAAAGGAATTAGTTCGTCAAGGATGAACGACGACGATCTCTTTGTTATTATATCCGCTTGCCTTGACGAGTATCTTTCTTATAGACCTGACGTTAAACTCTCAGAAGAAGCTGACTTAATTGAAACCGAGGCTGGAGTCGGAGAGTATAGCGTCCCAGATGATTGTCTTTGGATTATTGATGTGTTTTGGGCTCCTAACTTCCCATTTATAGGAGAACAGATTATCGACCTGACTAATAGTAGGACAGAAGATGAAACGACTCTAATGATAAAAGAGTCAAAGATCGCAGAAATGAGGAAGATGTACGGCGGGAACTGGAGGGCGCTTGGCAGAGATATCCTCCTTGTCCCAACCCCAACTCAGTCAGGAATAAAAGTTGGGTTTATGTATGCAACTGAGAAAAGTTTGAGCGAATTAGATGGGATTGTAGACAACCTTTTTATTGATCTTGTCTTCTACTCCGCACTAAGCAAGATGTCTACAGAGATGCTGCTTGCTGGTGGCTGGAGGGCAGGAGCATATAGCGTAAATGATACTGCGTCGAGGATTGGGATGGAAATAGCCGAGAGGAAGTTAAAAGATGTCAGATTGTTAATTGCCAATAGCTACATTGGGAGGCGTTAAAATGCACCCTCCGGCATTAGACGTTTGTGACATATACAGGCATGATTTTGAGGACAGAGAAACCTATAAGAACGAAGAACTTATATACAGTGATGTCCCATGCCTAATAGCGCCTGCGAATTCTTCATTCACGATGACCTTTCAAGGAAGGGCGGAGATGATAGAGAGTTTGCTATTCATTGACGCGGCTATTGATGTTAAACTTGGCGACAAGATTGTTGACAAAGGGAGCAATCTTACGTATAATATAGTAGAGCCTCCAGTCAAGTACAAAAACCCAATGACAAATGAATATGATCATTGGCAGTGTGTGCTAAAGAGTAACCCAGGAGGTTGATATGGCCGAGCTTTATGAAGCAGTAAATAAAATAATTGGGATTCCAGGCGAAGAGTGTGGGTTCCGGTATTATGTAAATTGGAGTGTTGACTCTACTCCTGGCGAGGATGCCCCGCACCAGATAAATGTTGTCAGGAAAATTGAAGCGCAACCTCCAATTTATAGTATTGATCCAACAAAGGATTTCCCAGGGATATATATCGACCCTCTTCGCTTCCCGAATGTTGATACTGTTTCTGGGACACAATACATGGTTTCATTTCTTACAAGAGTATACTACGTCGCTCAGCTTGAACATAATTCAAGGCCGTCAGAAGTGGCCAGAGAGATGATAGTGAAAGTTACAGAGAACATAATGTCTTCTGATAAACTTGGGCTTGATTTTGTCTCTTCTTTGAGGTGGACTGGGATAACACTTGACACAGATATATCCAGAGCATTGTCTCTTTTTTACAATGACTATTGTGCTGCCGCTGCTGACTTTGAGCTTTCTGCGGTAGTCAGGTTTGGTGTTAACAATGATTAATGTAGACTTCAGCGATCTTGAAAGAGTTATTTCTCTGTACAATGACAGACTTTCATCTATGAGAACCAACCCGTTTGGGGATAATAGGGGGAGAATGAAGGCTGTCTTCCGAAAGTTCTTCAGAGAAACAGCACTTGCAACAAGTGAAAATATTAATATGCATCACCTTGAGAACTATTGGAGATTGACGGGGAAGGGGAAGTATGGGGGGAGAGCCCCCCAACCAGGGATCCCAGAGAAGGTCAACCTGCAGGAATTTATTTCCTCCCCCGGAGCGTTAACAAAGGTTCGCGGGACTGGGCATCTTGTAAGAGACTCTGCTGTAATTGATATGGTTGGAGAGTCCGGAATAGTTTTCAACTTGGTGACTATGGCTGAGATGCAGCCATACCCAGAGGACGAATTTGGGAATTACAAGCTCCCAAAGAGACCAATTATGCTGTATATGAGACAGGGGTGGGTAGAGCCTGATTCTGACAATCCAAAGAGAATGGTTCCTCGCCCGTTTGCGGACAAAATAGCATCCCTTTTTGCTGGATCGGGAGCATCTTCAAGATTCCCAGACTTTTTACTTTCAGGGGCAAATTTTAGGAAGAAGGTCTAAATGGTAAAGATACACTGCCTTGATGAGATTGCAGTCAAAACAAAAAATTCTTCTTATAAGCTATTGAGAAAAGGGTTTTCTTACATTTTGGATGATGCTCTTTTCCAGAAGTATGAAGATCTCTTTGCTACATCTGCTGTTGTTACTGATTTCGATAAAAAAGAAGGAACTGAAAAAGTACTCTTCTTATTCAACGGAGGGATTGGCGACATCGTGTCTTTTGAGCCTTGCTTGAAGCAGTTTGCTCTGGAGAATAATTCAAAAGAAATAGCTATTGCTTCTTATAAGACTGAGGAGTGCATACTTGGCGACTTCACTGTATTTGAGTATCCAATCCTTGCAGATTTTGCTGAGTATTATGATAGTATTTACGAAGTGAAAAGCCCATCAGACTATTCTGTCGATTTACAAGACCACTTTGCTATGCAGATAGGTGTTGCTCCGCCAAGGCGCTGTATGTGGCTTGTCCCAAACGAGCACTTATCAAACATGTTCTCTGTTTTCTTTAGAGATAGAAAGAAAGTCGGGATATGCCTAAAATCTGCTGCTCATTTTAGGAGCATCCCAACTTTTTATGGGATTTCGATAGCTGCAGAACTTGTGTCTATGGGGTATGACTGCTTTCTTATAGGAAGCCCAGAACAGCGGTATCTTTTCAAAAAAGATGGTCAGTACTGCGCAGCCCCCGACGGAATGAAAGATATGTGTGGTGTGATAGAAGATACCGAGCAGTTGATATCTTTTTTAGATTGTATGGATTATGTGCTTACTACTGACACATCAACGCTCCACATCGCGGGAGCGCTGGGGAAAAAGACACTTGGGTTATTTGGGATGACAGACGGTGGTGTACGATGCTCATACTATCCTACTGTGGACTATTTGCAAAGCGAGTTTACATGTAGTCCATGCAACCTTGTTAAAGAAGAAGTCCCATGTATTGTTAATAAGACTTATACAGAGATATATTCTGATTTCCCGAAGTACTGTAATGCATTGTGCTCTTTTGAAATAAAAGATGTTATAAAGAGGTTGATTAGAAATGGGAATACTTAATAAGTTAAAGAAAGAGATCGTAGAAATAAAAAGAGATGGGGACTTCATCATCTTGGTTGACAAAGATGGTAATGAAACAAAAATAAAGCTGACAGTTAATACTGTTGATGGTAAAGAGGTGCTGAAGGATTGAATGCCATTGTGTATTTGACATTTAACAGCAAAAATGATATCGCAAGGAACTTTAATGCGCTTATTAACGGAGTGACGAAAGAGTCAAAACTTGTTGTTATTGACAATAATTCTTGCGATGGGTCTGCCGGTTTGCTTGAAAAAGGTGGGTGGAATGTACATCGGAACCATGTTAACACTGGATACACAAAAGGGATAAACAAAGGGTTGGACTTAGCTATTGAGTTTGACCCAGAGTGGGTGTTTATAATTAACCCTGACGTTATGCTTTCAGAAGGCTGGGATAAGATAACCGACGATTTGCCAAGTTGTGAAAATTGTGGTATTATTACATGTAGACTGGTAAACAGTTATGGGAATGTCGTCCATTCTGGAGGGGTTTTATCGAAGAAGAGAAAGCCGATATTATTTCCTTGTTTTTATGACGTAAAAGATTTTTCAGTCTTGGGATATGATCTTATATCGTGGTCGAGATTCGTACACAGAGATATAGACTGCTTTAGAGAAGAAAAGGTCGCTTGGGGAACTTTCGCCTTTGTCGCTCTAAAAGCAGAAATGGTAAAAGAGCTTGGGAAACTCGATGAACAATTCTTCCTTTATTGTAGTGACTTGGAATACTGTTTGCGGGCGCGTTTAGCTGGGTGGTCTATTTTATATCGGCCTATGACTTTTGTCCATTCTGTTAGCAGCAGTGTAAGGAATGCAGATGATGCAATTAAGGCCAAGATAGTAGAAGACTACCAAAAATTTGCCCGTCTGGAGGAAGAAAAATGGGAGACATTACCGGCCGTTGGGTCGCTATAAGCGATGTGAGCATCTTCACTGTTGGCGACGAGGATGTTAAAGCTATTTTCCGCAACGCCAACCTTGAAGTGACTGCTGAAGAGATTGACGTCACAGTTGCAATGGACTTGTGGCGCAAGCGCGAATACGGCGTTCGAGACTGGCGTGTGACTTGCTCGAACCTCGTTGAAACTTCGTCCAAGTTCATCGAGAAGGTTGTTGATGGTGGGACTATCGTCGTGTCCTTCCAGACTGAGGATGGGTTCTCGTTCGTTGGGGAAGGCATGATCACTGGCTCTCCTCTTTCCATTGACAACCCAATGACTGAAGAGATCACTGTTGTTTCTGCCGGAGAAGCCCCGACTATCACGTCCTAATGCGGTAGCAAACGCCCACCCTTACGGGTGGGCGTAAATTCAAAGAGGTGATTCAGTTGTCTGAAAAAATTGAAGATGTTGTTGTCGAAGAGACTACAGAGAAGCCGAAATATGCAACGGTTAATGATTTTAAGGGATTGGCTGAACTCCGAAAATCGAAGGCAGTGGATTTTGTCATTCCTAATACTGAAATGGTTGTCAAGATCCTCCCAATGTCTGAGGCACAGAAACACGCAATGCAAGTCGATGTGATCAAGAACATTGTACAGAGACGGCATGGGGCAGAGCCTGATGACGAAGGAAAGATGCTCGAAAAGAGTGAATTTATTAGGACTTTTACAAACACTGTGATTAAGTTCTGCGTCGTAGAGCCTCAAATAACAGACGAGATGCTTTCATACCTTGACGAGTCTGAAATTGGGGTTAAGGACGCGATCCTTAATGAATGTATGCGCATATCAAACTTCGGGCAAGATGGCACTGTGTCTGGGGTTGAAGATTTTTTATTAGCGCTCCTGTAGTCTTCGAGTTTTTAGACGCATCTATCACTCATTTGGGGCGTCTCCCATGTGAACTTGAGAATATCAGTGATAGTGATGTCTATGAACTCATAGCCTACAGCAGGATAAAAGGGAAAATGCACAATGTTTGTGATGTGTGCATAGAAAAGGACAGGGAAAGAGAGAAAACCTGTTTCTTTTGTGGCGATAACTACTTCGAAGATGACAAGAAAAAGAAAAAACGCCCTGTTGACAAGCAGGCAAATCAGGCTATATTAGACTCTATGATCCCTAAAAAGAAGTTGACTGCAGAGGAAAAAGAGTCTATAAAAGAAGCCTGGAGAGAGAAGTACAAGGATAAAATCACCGGTGTGTGAGGTGAGGTATGGCTTCTTACGAAGATCAAGTCATAATTAAGTTCTCAGCAGATTTAAGAGAACTTCTAAGTGGGATAACACAGGCCCGTGATGCCTTGAAAGATATGACTCAGGCGTCACAGGCTAATGCCACTGCAAATACTCAACTGTCTACAAGCATGACCAGCGCTGCGTCGAGTTCCAGAGGGATGACTACTAATCTCAGACAAGCGAACACGACTGCGATGGATTCTGTTTCTTCTTTTAAGGAACTTGACAACCAGACAGGCAAGTTCTCTACGTCTTTTCGTAAGATAGCCCTCTCTCTCACCACCGGCAGTAATGAACTTGACAAACTCTCTATTATGTTTGACCGTGCATCTATGCAGATGTGGAAATTCACAATGGCAGCCATGCCATTGCGCGAAATTGGGTTAATGCTTGGGGGGCTTGGGGCAGGGCTTGGGTTTGGGCTTAAGAAAATAATTGAAGCAGGAGACTTGATTGACCGCGTAAATCGCCAGTTTTTGGCTATTTATGAAAGCGAACGCATCGCCACTGATGTATCAGCCTATCTTGTGGAGCAAGCCAAGCATATCAGATATACTATGGATGAAGTCCTTGAGGCTGGTCGCTTGCTTGCTGTTGAAGGCTTTGATCCAAAAGAATTGATTATGCCTATGGCTGACCTTGCTGCTGGTGTTGGGCAGGAAGGCCTCACTATCGTACATGCTACTCGTGCGTTTGTAGACGCTACCAACGGGCATTTCAAGCGATTGAAAGAGACATTTCAGGTTACTGCTGATGATGTTAGAAGAATTGCCCCAGATGCTTTCTTCCCAACAGGGGCAATAAAAGATAAAGCATTGGCGACTGAAGCCATCATTGCTGCAATCAACCGCAAGTATGTTGGGATGAACGAAGCTACAGTCCAAACGATATCTGGGCAAATGTCAATGATGAATGATGCCATTATCCAAACAATGGCGTCTATGTCTGAAGCTGTCAATCCGATGGTTATGGACATAATGAAGAACATCGAGATCAAGGTAAAGAAGATAAACGAATTTGCCAAGACGGACTTTGGGCAGATTACGACAAGGACAGCTGCGTATGCCACAGGATTGACCATTCTTGCTGGGGGCGCATCGTTTGCCGCATCAGGGATTGTTACATTGCTTGGTGTCCTTGCTTCTTATCGGACGTTTGTTGCAACTATGACGCCTGGAGCACAGGGCGGCCTTGCTGATATCATAAAAGGCGAACTTGAACTAATGGCTGTTACCCGTGAAATTGGGCAGGTAGAAGCCGATAGAGCTATGAAGAGCCTCCCAATGTTGAGGAAGCGCCTTGAATTAACAAGGGAATTGAGGACAGCCGAAGAAGCAAGAATGAATATTGCTAAAGCAGAGTTGATGGTTGATGCTGATAAAGTAGATAGATCTTATGTTTCAGAGCAGCAAGAAATTCTTTCTTCTGCCAAAGCAAGGGCAGCAGCTCTTGAAGCAGAGCTGGCTACCCCACAAATGCATCAGCAATTCCAAGAGCTTAGTGAGATAATTTCAGGAGTAAGAGGGCAGTTAGAAGAATTGAAAACGATGTATCCGGATATCGAGATGACCGGGTCGGAAGCTCCTGTGCAAGCGAAGGCTGCTTTTAATGAATTGAATGAGCAATTATCTTCTGCAAGGGCGAGTGCAAGAGATTTGCGAGATCAATTAGACATAAAATCAAGAATTGATATTTCAGGGGTTGTTGATGCAAAGGGCGCTATTCAAGAGTCTAAGGCCTCTATACAATCTGCAAGAGAAGAAATAGATGCGCTAAACAGGGCTTTTGCAGAGGTAGAAACTGGGACGCAAAGAGGGGGGATACAAGATGCTATAGCCAGACAAAGGGAAATTATTCAGGTCGAAGAGCAACGTATTATCCTGCTTAAAGAAATGTCCGAGAGTGAGGATGTTGCTGTTAGGAATGCAAGGACTGCTTACGGGACAATAAAGCAAAGCCTCATAGACTTATACAGGCAGCAAGAAGAAAACATTGAGAAATTCAAAGAAATGTCAAGCATGGAGTTTGTTGGTTTTAGAGAGGGCCCCATGCGTGAGACGCTTGAGCGGGGTATGTCATCGGAAGGGAAAATGCATATTGTCCAGGAGCAACTCACATCAAGGCTCCCAGACTTCATGGAAAAAGAAAAAGAGTATGCACAGAAAATATCTGAGTTCAATGAAATCTTAGTAGAAATACAAAATAAAAGAAACGATGTAGACAATGAACTTGAAAATGCAAGGGCCAGAATTAAAGATGCTGTTAATGCATTTAGTGGCCCATTAAGCGATGCTCAAAAGTCAGGTCTTAGGGACATCATAAAAGAAGGGGAAAAAGTTCTTTACCCTCTCGAAGAGCAATTAGAAGAAATTATAGAAGCTCAAAAATTTTACCAAGAGCAAGTTAAATCTTTGAGAGATGAAATAGACAAGAATTTTGTGGCACCTATCCAAGGGGTTGGTACTTCTTCTGGCCTTTTCCAGCCTCCATCAAGAGAAGAGATGCATCGGCTAATTAGCCCTGAGGGGGATTTAACGCAACGAATAGGGGATGCAGCAAGAGAGGGCTTGAGAGACACAGCGAAAGAAATGGATGTCCTTCGGGCTGCTGTTTCAAATTACTATGAGCAACACATAAATAAAGAGAAAGAAATAAGAGAAGAATACGACAGGACGCAAGAAGAGATAAAAGAACGGATGCAATTGCACAAGGGAATGCTTGAGCATTATGAGAAGCAAATCCCAAAACAACCTGGTGCTTTGAGTGAGTTTGGCGCCGGGTTTGCAGGTGGAATTTCAAATGTATTCTCTCCTATTATGACATTAGTGTCAGGCCCGTTGCGAATGGTTGTAGATGGGGCCATATCATCATTCAGAAATGTGCAAAGAGCATTAGCCGAAGGCGGCCCAAAGATGGCGGGAGCTATAACAGGGAATATTGTAGCTCTTGGAGCATTGGCAGCTGCTGCTATATATACCGCTTGGGCTGAGAACCAAAAAAGGAAGCAATTAGAGGCTTTTTCTGCGAGTGTTAAAAGCGCCACCGAAAAAATGGATGCTTGGGCAAATTCATTAGCTGTTAATGAATTTGAGGATTCTGTTATTAGAAGTCAAAAAGATACGATGAACATAATAAGAACAATGTCAAGAGAGGCAGATTCTTTTTTTAATACTATAGATGTTGCAAGAATTGCTCTGGAGGGGGAACAGCATGGGAGAGAAGGGGTAAGACTCGACAGAGTTTTAAGCGAAAGCGCTGATTTAAGTGAAGAGCAAGCAGATGCTTTTATTAAAAAACTTTCGGAATTTATAAACAAAAAAATGCAAGAGGGGGAATTAAGAGGGACTTTGCAGAAATCTGCAGCCGTTGGTGTGCTCACATTTGGGGCTGCGAGCAGGGAGAGGCTTGGTTTAGATCCATCGCATCCAGCGTATGAGGCATTCCAAAAATTTCTAAAAGATGGAGAATTACCCGTCGAAGATATGTCGAGAATCCAATTTGATAAGAAACTTATTGATGAATTCTTGAAGAACATAAGTGATGCAGAAGATCTGCTCGGGGGGGTTTTTTCTGCAAGAGAGAAGGTTGCAATAGAAGCGACCGAAAATTATATTGCAGCACAGAAAGCTAACTGGGACAATCTTTCTGAATACGAGAGAGAAGTAGTCACAGCAATAGAAAAGGATCCTATCCCTTATCAGAGACTCCGCATACACCTTGACGATGCGGCTAAATCTCTACAGTCACAGGTTGACGAAGTTAAAAATGTTGAATCGTCGATGAATGAAGCCCTTCGCACTGGCGAAGATTTCAGCAAGGTGTATGAAGAGCATTTGCAAAAATATCAAAAAGCTGTCGAGGCTAATAGGAAGCTAAACGAACTTCTGGAAACAAGAACAGCTATTAACGCAAAAGAAGAAGATAGCCTTCGCGCTCAAGCAAGAGAAAGAGAACGTGCGCTTAAAATAGCCGAAAAAGACCTTGAAGTCGCTGTCGCAAAGAGAAATCTTGAGATGGCTGGCAAGTGGGCTGAGTATGCTGGTGCTGGTGGGGCATCAGAAGCATTCTTATTTGGCCCTGAGATGGAAGAAAACTATCGGAAAATTGGAGAGCATGGCAAGGCAATGAAGGCGGTGGCAGACAATATCAAGGACACTGCTGCTCTCGCAAGAGACCTGCAGCAGGTGTCTGAATATGCTTCGCCACAACAAAAAGCCCAATCTTCTGCGAATCTTGCTCGGATAGCAAGAGAAGAAGCGCGGAGGATGAAAGAAGAAGTCTTCGATCCTCAAATTAACGAGATGGAACGTCAAGGGATGACAGAAGAGGCAGATAAAATTCGCCTTGTCGCCAGAGCAAGGCTATCTTCTCTTGAGAGAGACGCTCAAAAGCATCAAGTAGATGCTTCAAGGACGTTGCTTGAAAGCGATCTTGACAGGATGGAAGTTCAAAGAAGAATGGCTGCTGTTGGGACTAAGCATGAGCATGAGTTATATAATTATGATGTTGCTATTCTTGCTAAAAAAGAAGAAATAGCCCGTATTACTAACAACCAGAACGAACTTATGAACATTCAGGCTGAAAAGGCTGAACTGATAAAAAGAACTGAGGAATCTATAGAGCAAGCGAAGAGGAACCAGTTATCCGAAACTGAGGCATTGTATTCTTCTCAATTGCAGTACCTTGAGGCATTAAATTCGACTGGCTTCCTTGGGGATGAAGTTATAGAGCAGGCGAAGGGAAGAATGTACAACTTCTTCGTTTGGATGGCTGGGCAATTCAATTATGGGACTGCCGAATGGTACCAGAACATGACGAAGGCCCTTGGGTTCCTTGAACAAGAAACAGAAGACGGCTATGACGGCATGATAAGCAAGATCCTTGGAGCCCCGTCAGAGTTAGTAGAGAGTGTTATAAGCGAGGGCTCTTTAGCAAGAAGATTCTCGCAGATGGCTGGATCTCTCGGAGATATCCGTGGGGATATCCTTTCTTCTTCTGGTAATGAGATTGTTGTTAGGATAAAAGCAGACTTGCCACTACACCAGATAGAAAGCAGAGTTAATGAAGCTTTGCCTGGTGTTATGGAGAATCTTGGCAGGGATCTCATCGCTGCTATGGGATAAGGTGAAATATGTCATTTATGGAAGATTCATCGGTTGACGACAATAACAAGAAGATTGATATGACTATGGTTGTTACCCCTCCGACTCGTATCATGTCAAGGGCGTCGGAGGCTTTTTGCGTGTCCCCTGCTTTGAATAACAGGGGCTATGTTTTGGATAAAACATATTTTAATGAAGATTCTGGAGTTGTTATGCTTGACCCTGTTTGGAATCCTGCCAATTACCAATGGGGGAAAGATGATTATTCCAAATACCCGATAGGGAATGAGTACTGGATAGAGTCAAATAATGCTCTTGGGAAAGGGGACATGGCCATTGGGTTCGCTGCTGGCCCAACCACTCCTCCGTCTACACAGTGGACGGTTTCGACTATAACACCAATAGAAGAGAACAGAGGCATTGTTGTTAATCTTCTTTGGTTTCGACCAACTGATGTTTATATGCCAACGATAGAAATAATCCCACGAGTAGACATGACAAAAGAAGTTCAAATAAACGGATGGGCTTATAATTTTTGCCCTATTGTTTTCTCTATAGATTCTCAGTCTAAGTTTAACGTATTTGAATATCCATACGATACATATGATGCTTTTGAGCAAAATCCTTCGGCAATGCTTACGAGAATATATTCTCACCAGTTAAAGATAGACCCAATGGATTTCTCTTCGAACTGGATTAGCATAATGATACTCCCAATAGATCCAAACAGCGCATTGGTTCTTGGTGATGTCTTAGAAGGTGGTGGGTTTGTTTATAGGAGTGACCTCGAACATAAGAATGTAGCTATGTTCCCAGAAGGGCCAGCGTTTGTATCAAGCAGGCGTGGTGGGATTTCGCAAGTGAGCATAAATCCAATAGAAGTTCCAGAAACTGGCAGTTTCAAAAGTAACGTGATGCAGAAAAGTGAAGAAGATAATGAATACCCTATTGTAAAGGTTTTTGGGTGGTCGCCGTTTATGATCAACGACTATAATGGCTATATGGAGAATGTAGTCATTCCACATGATACTGGAGTAGCTGGTATTTCATATAAGGTCTATGCAGTGTCTTATGATGAGTTTGGGAATGAGATAGAGGCTGAAGTCCCTATAGAAGAACCGTTCTCTTTCAAGGACTTCAAATACGAGATACATCTAAACAGTTATTCTCAAAATGTTTCTCCGACAATAAATGATGTTATCGTTGAGTACTCAGGCGTAGAAGATAGCGTTTTTGCCGCCCCAATAGATATCGCAAGTGATGTTGTGTCTATAAGCGAAAGCATGAGCGAAGAGATAGGAAGCTATAAAGCCGACATTGAGATAAGGAATGATAAGGGCTTATATAACTATCTTGCAGAAAGACCGATGAATGAGATTGATTGGGATATAGATGGCGAAGATAAAGCCGTCCTTTTTACGCTTGATGTTGGGTATGACTATATGCCTGCGCCTGGCAAGCCTGCATTATTCCTTAAGTGGAAATGCGGTGACTTGATGGAGTACCTAAAAAAAGAATTGGTTTATCGCCACCCGCCATACGATGGGATGTTGTTGTCAGATGCTGTAGAACAGTTCTGCAACCGTATAGGGCTTAGCAGTGATATGATTGAAATAGACGAAACAGATGTTCGCCTTCCGAAAAAGAGAGGGAAGGGGAATTACCTCTTTAGGCCTGAGGATGGGACTCCTGCGATAGATTTTATTAAGAAAATGCAGGAATGGTTCCGCTCTGAATGGATTGTAAGAGCCACAAGAGATGGGAAGTTACAGTTCAAGGATGCAACGAACATAGAAATAGCAAGGACTTATTATCTTTCTCATTCTCATAAAAAGAATGATGATGACTTTATGGTATATGGGTCGCCACAGATAGAGTTATTCCACGAGCAATTCTACAATGAGATTTGGGTTGTTGGGAAAGATGATAGATCCAAAGAATCAATAATCTCTATGTATCAGAATAAGCCAAGCCAGTCTGACCCTAATGCCCCAGATTTCGTAGGCCGTCGGTTGATAATGATAGTTCTAACAAGGCTCAATAGACAGGATGCTATCGACTGGGTTTGCGCAGAACTTGCTTCTTTTTATGGTATATTAAGGACTCAAATAACGTTTAGCTCTAAGATTGATGTCAAACTTGCTGTGGGTGACTTTATACAGTTGTTTGGGTTCGCGAAACTGTTTAGGGTCACGCGCATAGACAATACTGTAAATGTCTCTACAGTGACAAGCGGTGCTATAAATGATGAGAAACCATACATAAAAGGCGCAAGTATTGTGGCAATATCCTGGCCATTCCGTAGACCGGTGGCACCGCTCCCTGGAGGGGAATAATGCTTAGACCAAGTACTTTGGCTGATTTAGCCAGGGCTGTTAAAGAAGGGAAAAGTTCTACCACTTATGGGGGTAAAATAGTAAGTGATACGACGTTCTCTTCTTCTGATTCTTTACTTGAAGTCCTTTCGTCTTCTAAAGAGAACGTTTCCACTTCTTTCTCCAGTGAAGATGTGATAAGAACTTCATTACCTCCTGTGGCTCAACTAAACCCAACGCCGGTTACCGTATGCAGTTTCCCTATGGAATCTATAAGCGATAACATTGTCTATGACAGGAGCCGGAACGGGAACCTTCTTTCTTGTACGAATTGTACTATTGGAGAAGGAAAGTTTGGCGGGGGGCTTGAGTTCAACGGGATTGATAGCGTCGCGCAAGCAGCACTCTCATCAACAGAAAGATTAGATAGATACTTATTTATATCTTTTTGGGTTTCTTCTGCCTCAGAGACTTCCCCAATATTTTCAATAGGTGATTTAGAATGCTCAATAGATAATAATATTGTGAAGTTCGAGCATGATTCAAACGTTTTTCAGGCTTCAACGGATATAGGGAGCGGCTTTAACCACGTATCATTCCAATATAATGCAGGTAACATCATCTTATCTGTGAATGGTATTTCTGCCCTATATGAAGAAGAAATACAACTTTCAGACCTATCGCTTGTTATTGGTGAAATATCAGGGGAGTATTTCGAGGGGGTTATTGACGACTTCTTCTTTGCTGCATCAGTGCGCGTAGAAGATGATTCTTTTAACTTTTTTCAGGGCAGTTATCACAACATTACGTCTTGGGGGTTTTACAATGACTATGGGGATGAAATATACGGCGACACGTTCCTTTCGCATAAGCTCGATATAGTTGATGCGTTTTTCGATGACGATTGTTATATTTTTAACGGTATATCATCGTTTGGCTATGCGTCAATGCCAGAAGATGAGTTCTCAAGCATATCGATGTTCGTAAAAGTTCAAGATGGTATCGCGCTGCTTTATCAAGAAAATGGGTTTGAAGTGTATATTGATAATAATGAATTCTTTGCCAATTTTTATGGGACAAGTGAAGACGGTGAGAAACTTTCTGATTTGACTTTAGACCCGGAAACATGGTATTATATATCTATAGGGCATGATGGGGAGAAAAAAAGCCTGTGGGTCAATGGCCATAAGATAGCAGAAAAAGACTCGATAGGAGTCCCGATGTTTTCATCTGAGCCTCTTTTGGTCGGAGTCAGAGGCCCTGAATATGGTGAGTTTTCTGTTAAGCATATAGGATTTTACAGAAATAACATAGTCCCATATCGTAAGAACATAAAGCACTTCAGAATCGGAGCCGATGGTTTTGAAGAATATGAGGATTGGATGCTACCATGAATATAGCGTTTATAACCACTGATATAATAAAAGAACTTAAAAAGCATTACAATGTGTCATATTCAAAAGGATACGTTGCGATGGATATTGAGAAAGACTTTAAGATTAGAAGGAACGATAACGAGTTAGGTGAGAAGCTAAATGCAATAAAAGATGCGGTTGTTAAGAAAGATAGCTTGTATCGCCTTGGATTTTCGATACCAACCGCTACATTCGATAAGGTTATCTATAAAAACCTATGCAAGGCGATAGCAGATCGCATCATCAAAGAATCCTATACTACGGTTTCAGGCGTGTTTTACGCGCCGATCTTCAGACATCCAACAAAGATGAATACGACGCACATTGCCGACTACTACAACAAGTTCCATTTGCCTGTTGAAGCTGATGTTGTAATATTAAAGAAAAAGGATGACACAAATTGAGAGTAGCAGTGGCAGGTAGGTCTTTAGTCTCTCTATGTTTAAGCGAAAATGAATATTTGATTAGGCCAGATGGTGCAGGCTTGACAGCAAGCGTGTTAAAAGACAACAAAATAGGTGCGTATTTGTTTACAGATGGCCCAGGAGATAAACTCATTTCTTCTCTTTTTGAAACTGTTGTGAAGTCAGACAAGACTTTTTATTCAAATATTGGATGCGTAGGCATCACCGTAACTCTTAACGGAAATACAGAGACGGTATTAAATGACTTTAAGGTCAATTGTCTACCGAATTCTCTCAAATTGCTTTATGAAACTGCAGACATCTATGATGCGGTTATTTTCAGGGATTTTCACAATGACTTTTTCCCAAAACAATACTCAGAACTTGCACTGGGTATAATAAAGAAAGCAAAAAATTCAATTTATTATGGGAGCTTTTGTTCAGGGATCCATGACTCTTGCGATAAAATAGTAACGTTCAAAGAGCATGTTTCTGGGGGTATAGAAGGCAAAACAGTGTCCATTTGGGGTGATAGTGTCAATTTTTTTGGTAAAAACACTGTCAAATTGCAAGGGGCCGACCTTCGTGGATATGGGATTGGAGATGTGATAACATGTGGCATTCTAAAGAGTCCAGAAACTGCAACAAAGATGGCCTTGTCGTATTCAAAAAGGTTGCCAAAAAACTTTCTAAAGTAAATTATTCCATAAACTTTGCAGCAAAGATAATAATGCTGTCAAGCCTTTTGCTTTCGATCGCAACAATAGTTTATGCCCAAGCAGTACCAGGGACAGAGAAGATAGTTACAACAATAGCTCAAGATACATATTTAAGCATAAGCTTAGTCATTGCAGTCTTTGGACTTGTTGTAGCCGTAGTTGTCCAACTTACAGAGTCGAGAGGACATAGATCAAATAACGACATACACCATACGACAGGAGAGTTGCATTCGAATTTTGTAAGCAACCACCAATGCTCAAAAATGAATACTGTGTTAGAAAGAAGACTTGATGACTTGCAAGGGAATATGAATTGCATGAGAGAAGATATGATTAAGATAAAAACGAAATTAGGGGTTGATTAAAAGATGGAGAACTATGACATTGCAGTCGTAGTTGGTGTGTTAACATCAGTGATTATTTCTTTATTGAAGAAATTTTCCCCAGCACTCGGAGAGGGGACGGCGTTTGTTAAAACTGTCGCTACTCTTATTGCTGCTTTCATTGGTGCAGCTATTTTTGCTGACTGGGATTTTGGCAGAGAGTTTTGGACAAACTTTATCATTGTCTTCGCTTCTGCAGCTGGTTTTTACAAGTTCGTAAGCGAGCCTGTAAGGGATGATCTCGATGATCAATAGATATGTTGAAAGAAAGTTCAGAGAAGAACTTGAAAAAAGAGTCGGTCGGCTTTTAGCAAGTCGGAAAAAGCAGGTTGCTGCTGATGCTGTTAAGAGTGTTTGCCCAACTATTGATGAGGAAACAGCAAATAAAATCGCAGTTGCTGTTATAAAAAGACTTGTAGAAAACATTATTTAGGAGATTGAGATGCTCCCATTGGTATTACATGGGGACTGTACTGCAAATAACAGTCTTGCAGTTGTTTTAAGGAATTTATTAATAGCATTCAATCGGCTTGGCATAGAAGTGTCATGGCATCACGAGCCAAATTATAGCGATCACCATTTTGCATATAATGGTGCCGTTAGGGATCTTTACGCGATACCTTCTTATGACCACATTGGTCTTTCTATTGGGGATCAACTAAAAGAAAGAACAAAAAACGTAAAGGCTTATTATACGATAGACTGTTCTGATAGTTTTAGGCATTTATACCCGAGGGATGTCCCTGAGCGGTATTCTTCAAACTATCTTGATGGTCTTTTTGTCTACTCTGATATTTGTAAACAGGCTTATATAAACTCAGATGTAAATGAAAGTAAAATACACAATATCGTCCTTGGGGTTGATCATAACATCTATACCCCACATGGGCCAAAGATGAACATTTTAGAAAAGAAGCTAAAATGGGTTGGCAGGGGGAATGTGCCGAGTCGCAAGTCAAAACCTTTTATTTTCCTTGTTGCTGGGTATCTCCAGCATAGGAAAGGGGACGTGGAAGTTGTAAAGGCTTATCAGGGTGCTTTTAGAAGGCATGATAATGTATTGCTTGTTATTAAAACGACAAGTTCTCATTGGGGAAGAAACAACTCAAAGCAACTTGATAAAATGGTTGGTGTCGATAAGCATCACCCTGCAATAGCCTATTGGGATGAGGACATCAGTGCATTTGAGTTTGCATCACTTTTAAGAACAGCAGATTGTTATGTTAGCCCTCATCGCATGGAAGGGTTTGGGCTTGTACAGTTAGAAGCATTGTCTTGCGGTAGTGAACTTATTGTGACTAACTATCACGGGCCAAAACAATATGCTAATAATGGAAACGCACACTTGCTGCCGATAACTGGAGAAATAGCCGCTGTTGATAAAACAATCCCGCCAGGTGTTAAATGGGCTGATTACGACTTAGGAATTCTTTCTTCTTTGATGAAGAATGTTTTCACGCAAAGGGTAAAGAAAAACAATACCGATTACAAAGAATTTTCTTGGGAGAACACTGCAAAGCAGATACTCGATGTTCTGCCCCCATTGAAAAAGAAGAAGGTTTCGAGAAAAAAGAAAAATGTAACTATATGCATGCCTAATTACAATACGTTCTCTCACGTGAAGAAATGTGTTGAGAGCATAAAAGATGTTACAAATCATAATAACTACAAGATTGTTGTTTATGATGATTGTAGTTCTGACAGAGAAGATATTAAAGGGCTAAAGGGTGTCACTCATATCCTTGGCGACAGTCGTATTGGGTGCAATGCTGGTAGAAAAGTTATGTTTGATGTGATTGAGCGCGGGTATGTTGTGAGCATAGACGGAGATATTGACTTTTCTAAAACATCTCCCGATTGGGTCGAGAAGATGATAGAAGAATACGAGTCTCGCGATTGCTGCATATTGCACCCACTTCTTCTATATCCTGATGGTAGGATACAAAGTGCTGGGGGTTGGATAAAGTACGACAAGAGACCTCCTCACGTATGGGGTGTCCATAGATTTGACGAAAGTTTGAGATATTTCTGTGATAGTGAGTCTGTAGCGGAGGTTGCTTATTGTTGTGGGGCATTTCAGTTCTTCCACAGCAACATGCTTAATTATGGCAAGCAACATAGCGATTTCTACCCTGCTTATTTTGGGGATGTGGATTTTTGCTACAATTTGAAGGTCGGGAGCGGGAAGCCAGTCATTTACTCTCCTGTTATTTCTGTCATACATAATCAGGGGAGTTATACAAACACTAATAAACTCGAACAAAATCTTAATGGGTGTGCCAGGCTTTTTTATGAACGATGGAAAGAGCTTGTTGAGCATGAGAATAGGATAGTTAATCCCAATGGAGAGATAAGGGTGATAGAACATGTCGATTAAAAACGTTACTATAAGAGAATTCAACGAGCAAATAAGCAGAGTAAAAAGGAATTGGAGTGGTATTGTCGTACATCATTTTGCGTCCCCAAAGGCTTCCCAGTACAGGGGAAAGGCAACTTGGGATAGCGTGAAGAATTATCATGTCAGGTCTCAGGGATGGAGTGACATTGGGTATCACGTAGGAGTTGGCCCTGATAATTCAATATGGCTTCTTAGGAGTGCAGATGGTGGCGGCGAAAAAGGGTATCTTGAGGCTTTCGGTGCTCATACTGTCGGGCATAATGGGACAAAACTTGGCGTTGTCCTTGCTGGTGACTTTGACACTGAGGATCCTAAGAAGAATGGATACTCTACTCTTGTGAACGTTATTGCATTGCTTTGTGACAGGTTTGACATATCTGTTAATCAGGTATATGGGCATAGGCAGTTCGCCAACAAGTCTTGCCCTGGCAAGAATATTAACATTACAGAACTTCGTAATGACGTTGCTAAGTTTGTCGGCGGTAAAGTGGTAGATGACGATAGGGAGCCTGAGTTGCCTGAAATAGCAGTTGTTATTGGGTCTTCTTATGTTGACTGTAACCCGATAATGATAGATGGAGAGATTTACGGGAGAGTTAGGGATATTTACAATAGCGCAGCATGGGATGTTCACTATAAGAAGCAGGAATATAAAGGGAAAACACTACATAGGGTGTATCCGAAAGACAGGGCTTGGGAGTAATTTTTATGGGATGGGCAAAAACAAAAATTCCTGGGAGCAAGTTGTCCGCGTCCCTGACATTTAAACATGCTGTTTGGCATTACATAGGGAGACAGGATGCTGGTTATTGGACTTCTTTTAGCTGCAATTTGCTTAGCATGCCGTTAGAAATTTATTTTGGTAATGACTGGGAAAATCCTGGAGAGTATGCATTTTGGGTAAGTACATCATTTCCTTTCCCTATAACATTCAAAAAAGAAACAATTTCTAACCCTGACCCAGGTGAATTAGATTGGGTAGAGTTCACTATTACCGTAGAGAGTTCTGGAGAAACTGCTACTGAATTACATGTGGATCCGGAGCCATTTACTGACAAGGCTGTTACTCATGCTAAAGAAAACATCCTGAGAGAACGATGGGTAGAGGCTGATGGGGGAGTAGACGTTACTGTTAATGGGGAAAAAACACATGTTAATCTAAATGCTGTAGGTGCAACGATAAATCTTTACGGGGTAGTAGATGCACATGATTGGACATTTCAACCGGAAACTGGAGATATGAAATATGTTTTTTCTATTGAGAACATTGAGATATGCGGGACGAAAATAAACACAGATGGGCTAACCCCAAGGACATGGGGGAAAAAATGGGAAGACGAGGACAATGCGTTGTGGGTAGAGGGATTTGGAGGAGACAGTATAGGTTTTTGGAGAAAGGGGGTTTATTCCACTCCCCCGTATTTTTTCTACGATTTTAATTATGTAATAAATGCTCCATTTGCCTATGATTTTTCAGGGATAGAGCTTAAGTGGATGGACGGGGAAGATGTTGAAGACGATGTAATTGTTTTTTGTTCTGGGCTTAGGCGTTTGAACTCAAATGGGATTGACCTTGGTGACTGGAGAGGGACACTAAAAGAGTTAAGAGAAAAAGGGCTTGTTGTCCAAAAACATGGATGCTATTCCTGGGACGACTGGGCCCCAGATATGCAGTCTGAGGTCTCGTTATATCTTGGGATGAAGGAAGCAGAAAAAAAAGGAATAGAAATTAGAGGCCCAAAACCAGAGTTAAAACTTGAAGGGGCAGGATACGGAGTTGTTGTAAGCGGTGGCGATGTTAAAGACAGCCCTTTTGATGGCTTGTATTATTTGGGGGGGGTAATGGATGGAGAAAATTTCTATACAAATGGATATGGCTATATTTATAATATTGGGGAAGATGCATGGGGGGTTGGCCCTGATTTAACCGTCCCTCCATTTTACATATCTGAAGATGGTGGGCCACAAGGCATATATATGGTCAACACTGATAGCTATAATGATGATATAATAGACGAGGGGACTGGACAAAGAAGGTTTTCTGGGTTTTCAGGATATGGCATTGGGCCCGTTGTTTCCAAGGAAGAAAAAGAGACTTTATTTGCCAATATTCAGTGTAAACACCCTTCGTTTAAGCACGATGCTACATTCATTATAGATGGGTGGCCATTGTCAAGTCAAGATAGAACTTCATCGCCATACGTTCATGATGTTGCGAAATTAGTATATGATAATCCAAAAGGCATTTATGGAGAAGCGCATACGCATTCTTCTTGGTATTCTCCGGATAGTTCTGCCCAGATAACTTCAGGAGGGAATGTGGCGGTAAGCGGCTCAGTTGGGAAGTTAAAGTTAGATCTTAAGTGTAATTATGTCGAGAGGCAACAAAAGGTTGGGCAAGAAGACGAAATCCCAGTTCCACTGGCGTACATGTCAAGGAGGCATGATAGTTGTCTTGGGATGGGTGCAACACCAGAAACTCACGAGGCTGTTTGGGATTGGCGTGGCAGGTATTTAATGTTATCTTTTAATATAGACTCTTTGCCTCAAAAGGTTGGAGTTGAAATAGAGTACTACAACGATCTTGATAATATTTCTGATAACCATAAAACAGATTCGACGCGGCAAACAGAGTACTCTTATTCTACCGGCGAACTAAGAACCATAGAGAGAGAGATAACGGTCAAGGATAAGGATATTGAAACGGGGATAAGTTCTTTTTTAATAGACTTAGTAGATGAACATCCCGTTGCAATGGCTAAGTCTATAACACTAACGTTACCGCAAACGGCAACAAAGCTGTATGAGCCAGTGTTAACGCATGATGTTGGTGACAAACAAGAAGTAACACCAATATCACCATTTTATAGGGTTGCTCCAGATTCAACAGGTTTTGCTTTTAAGAACTGTGAAACCTGGACTTATAATCAGGGGTTGGTATCTGTTGTTTTCAACGGCCTACACAAGCAGGCACTTTTTATGCCAGATAACGCCAAGGGTGGGCCTGTTGAGAAATGCATGGACACGTTAAACGTATTGATTGGTGCAAAGACTGGCATAGACCTAACAACCAATTATACTATATCTTCATGGCCTGTCACGATATCCGGCGATTCGTTCTCATTAGTTTACAGTCAAGCAGCTGAAAACTCCCACATGAAAGATGACGCAGGTACCGTATTAAAGGCTTTTAATTGTTACGATATAGCCCCATGCCTGGAAGAGTTTGGCGATGAAAACGAATTTCAGATACCCATTGCTGTTAGGTGTAGTAGGATGTTTTGTGTTGCGGGCATCGAATATAAATTTTATAGCAAGAAGTATGTAGGGGGGAGATGTCATGGGATTGGGTTAAAAAGCGATGAGCCAAAGGACTATCCACGGGCTCGTAGGGGTAGAATTAGCAGCCTTTACAAAAGGCTATTGGGGTCAGATGATAAATGGGAAAGGGTGGATGCCCCTGCATTATTGCCTGATAATCATGGGTACTGGGTATCAAAAGGTGTCCCAATATTTGACCCAAATGACGAAAAAAGGCAGTTATTGGAGTTTGCGATAATAAATGATGAAGAATATGATAGTATGGGAAGATTTGCAACGAGAGAGTTTGCGAATAAAAATGCTTTGATTATCCTGGGTGATGGCGACACAAATTGTATCGGGCTAAAGGATAATATCGTATTTATTCCTTATTCAAGGGGAAAATCTCTTTTTTTGCTTTATACGTCCCCTGCGGATGGGCATTGGAATGATGATGAAAGCAAAGCCCCTTATAAAGTCCCAAAGTTGATAAAAAAGGGGACAGATGGCAGCATATCTGTAATGACCAACAGGAACGCTGATATATTTGTCTTCCATGTTTCTGATGGGAAAGTATGCCGTTTTGTGACCCATAATCTTGGTGGAGATTTTTCAGAGGAGAGCGAACTTGATATGGAAGATATTGGGGAAATATCTAAATTTTTCTGCTTTGAGAATAACGGGATACAGTTTGGGTTGTCTATAAACAATGATGGGGAGTTGTATAGCATTTTGTCTAAGGATCATTTTGACAACTATGACAAATATTTAATATCAAGTGGGATAAACCCAGAATGCCAGCCGTCTGGGTATTTTTCGCATGGAGTTGTTTTTTGCTATGTCGTCGGCGATGAAGGAGTTGATTGCTATAAATCAGAAGACGTTGGCAAAAGCTGGGTGATTACCGGAGAGGAAGAGGGCGGAGAGGAATAGCGACAGCTGTTAATCTTGAAATCAATGGAGATTATCATGGGGCTCAAAAACAATAGTGAAATATTAAAACCATATACGTTTGTCATGGATTCTGGACGTGTTGTTAGAGACAAACTAAATGAGAACTTTTCTTTGCTAAGAACAGAATTGCAACATAGTAAAGATAGCATAGAGAATGCTCTGTCTTCTATAACAGGGCATGGTTTTGCTGTTCCCCCAAGCGTGTCTTATTCTGGGGGATCTCTGCAGATATCTTTCGGAGAAATTGTTTGCATATTTGGGAAAGAAGTTGTGTTCCCGCCGAGCATTGCTACTGTTTTAAGTTCACAAGAAAACGGGGAGCTGTTTTTAACCAGTAAGATGGAATGGCACACATCCACTCCTGAGAATGATGATTATTTTATTGCAGGAGAATATACAAGCGATGAGGCTGGAGTAACATCATTTGTGTTGTCTAAGCCTTTAAGGATTTTAGGGACTAACTCTATCGTTGAGTTAATCGGAGAATTTGGAACATCCATTGATGCTGCGCATGGAACCACCACAGAATACGTGGATCATTCAAACGAGTATTCATTTTTAATGCCAGGATTTATAGGTGTTTATTGTGGTGATGATGAGTTTGTTGTAGAAGTATTAGATTACCCTAACGTGCTATCGGATAGCAATTATCCGGATGGGGTGGTAACAGGGAATACAGAAGATGGGTTTTGGGTAAAGATTGACTATATAGGCAATGAAGAAGAAGGTATTCTCCCAGTAACAATAACATATAAAAGAACAGGGTTCTAATGCAAAGAGAGGAAGGCTTAATAGCCTCCCTCTCTTTTTTTACCTCATGTAGAACGCTGATTTTCTGTCTTCATAATAACACGAGACAAGGACTGCATCATCGGCGAACTTGTTCCTTATGCTGCCAGCAATAAACCTCGTAAGATTGTCGAGGGTCTCTGCTGAATATCCGATACTTGAATCCTCGAACACATCAGCCATCCTTCTCCCGTCTATCTGCATCATAAAACCTTCAACTTTGTTCTCGTCAAACGGGCCTTCTACGACAAACTTGTATTCTCTTTTAACTAACTTGTTGTTTGAAAGAGACGCTATAGAGATGCTGAACTCTTTCTTTTTTGGCTCCATCTTTTTCTTTACTTCTTTTGGTCTCCACTTTTTGATCATTTTCTTCCTCTTATCCACTACAACTTTTATACTGGCATGTGGTACATTTTACACATCCAGCGTCTTCAATCATAGAACTTCCGCATATCACGCAAGCCCCAGACTTGTTGTTTGAGTCTTCTTTTACTTCTACTCCTAAGGACTTAATTATCTTTGATACCCCATCTGCACAGGAGAATACTTGAGTCCCGTTCCCCCACGCAACATTGTTACACCTGATTCCAGAGAGTTGATTAGCTATCTCATCGATAGGGACGTTATGTTTAAGGGCTAATGATATAACACGGCCTATCATTTCCATTTGCGCCCCTGCACACCCGCCCTGTTTCCCAATCGTCACGAACGTCTCTCTTGGAGTCCCGTCATCGTCGTAGTTAATGGTGACAAAGAGTTCGCCGCATCCGACAGCAACTTTTTTAGTCACCCCATACAGAGTATCAGGCCTACTAAATCGACCAGTTGGCTTTCCTTGTTCTTTTTTCGACGTGACTAAGACTTGTGAATCTCTGCATCCGTCTCTAAAGACTGTTATCCCTTTACATCCAGAATAAAATGCCAATAGATATGCGCTACTAATATCTTCTCTTGTTGCGCTATTTGGCATGTTTATAGTCTTCGATATTGCAGAGTCTACATGCTCTTGAAACGCTGCCTGCACCCTGATGTGATCCTTATAGTCTACCTGACTTGCTGTGACAAGCGCAGAGTCAAACGGTACGTTACCATTGTTTTCTATAACAGCATCAACGAACTTATCAAAAGAAGAATATTCATCTTCTTTGTCTTTGTACAGTCGTTCAAGATATTTGTGTCTTTCTTTGAACACATTCCCGTCGAGGATATGCCTTTCGTATGCTGCTGCAAAGATGGGTTCGATACCACTTGACGCATCGCATATAATCCCTGTTGTCCCAGTCGGCGCTATCGTCAGGAGCCCGCAATTCCTCATCCCATTTTTGGATAATGGGGCTTCCCCTTTTTTACTGGCGATCAATTTGCTGACTTCTTCTGCATTCTTCTTTATGAATGACATTAAAGAATGAATGACTGTGATGCACTTTTTTGTTCCATACTGGATCCCAAGTTCAAGCAGCATATCGGCAAAGCCCATTACTCCGAGCCCAATGCGCCTGCTTTTTCTTGTTGTCTCAGCTATTTTCTCAAGAGGAAATTCTGCTACATCAATAACATTATCAAGGAAATGAACTCCAATAGTAACAAGTTCTTCAAGCCGACCGTAGTCTATCTTCCCGTCTTTTACAATCTTTGCGAGATTTATATGCCCAAGGACGCAGCTTTCGTATGGATGCAGAGGTTGTTCTCCGCAAGGGTTTGTTGTTTCTATTTCCCCAAGTTCGGGAGTCTCATCCCCACTATTTATCGTGTCAAGGAAAAGGATGCCTGGGTCTCCTGTCTTCCAGGCAGAGTCTACTATTTTCTCCCAAATCGTTCGTGCTTCCACTGTAGAATGGACTTCGTTTGTATGCGGATTGATTAGGTCGAAGTCTGCTTCGTCTTCTACTGCCTTAATGAATTTGTCGGTTATGCCAACGCTTATGTTAAAGTTTTGTATACCACCGCTATCTTTGCAGCTTATGAATTCTAAGATGTCTGGGTGGTCGACTCTCATACATCCAAGGTTTGCTCCGCGCCTGCTACCGCCTTGCTTAATCGTCCCAGTGATTGTATCATACATCTTCATGAAAGATATTGGGCCGCTTGATATCCCTTTTGTGGAACTAACCACATCATCCTTTGGCCTGAGCCTGGAAAAAGAGAACCCCGTCCCCCCACCGCTCTTATGTATCATCGCGGCGTCTTTTGCTGTATTCATGATACTTTCCATAGAATCCTCTATTTCGAGGACGAAACAAGCGGAAAGTTGTGGTTTTCTACTCCCAGCGCCTGCATTGATTAGGCAAGGAGTGTTTGGCATGAACGACTTCTCTTTCATAGCGTCGAAGAAGTCTTTTTCAAGAGTCTTATCTCCGTTTGCTACAAACTTTGCAACTCGTTTATACATTTGCTCTTCTGTTTCGCATACATTGCCGCTTTTGTCTTTCTGCAAATATCGTTCTTTTAGAATTTTCCTCGCTGTCTCGTTCGTGTTGCTCAAGAACATCTTCTTGTTTTCTCCCATTACAATTACCCCGAAATAATACTTTTTAACTCATGAAGTGTTACAATATCCCCAGTGTCAAGCAGTACAGGCCTCTCAGAATGATCCCTTGAATACACAGGCCATAGCACTGCAAAACATCTGGGTCTATTAGAATACCACGAATTTTGGTTCCTGTCAATCGCGCCTTCGCATTGCTTTAAGGCACGTTTAAGAAGATTATTAGCCCCGATCTTCTTAATGTTATTCTTGGAGTAGTTCTTTACTTCCCCCCACCATTCATCCCCATTGGAGTCAAGCCCTCTGACATCCTGATCTTCAAGCGCTGGTCTTTTTGCGTTCCCAGCAAACTCAGTCCCAGGCCAAAGGTATTGTTGTACTTCTCTTTCTGCTTTTTTTGCTCTTGCGATTACGCTTCTTCTTTTCGACATTCTTGCACCCGTATTCCGATAAGGCCTCTTAGTAAAAGCATAACAAAATACACTGTTACAGACTGTGCGGCAGTGAACGGGAACAACTCAGTCTCAAAAACAAACGAAAGAAGATAGGATCCACCAAAGACAAAAAGACTGCCTATTAGGAAGTTAATAACGTTGAACACGATATCTATTGCGTATGCTATAAAGATATTTCTCATCTAATAATACCCCTTCGGTATAATGTTGCCATCTGGCAACAATTTTACTCCGCAAACGCCACACTTGTCTTTTTCAGTCCATTTAGACCTGTCTACATCATACCACTTATTGTTGACGAACCTGTTTTTCTTACACCGGCATGATTTTGTTTCTTCTCCGCCATTGATTGTTTCCATGATTACCTCTTTGCTGATTGATACATTCTCCATACTTTCGGCCCCCAAGTCCTCGACCCTTCTGCATAGCTTTGCCCACATCTTAAAAGGTTATTTGGAGTTGGATTTCTGGCATCCCACCCTTGGCGCTGAGAAATGTACTTCACAACCCTTGCTCCTTGATCATATTGGCCACGGATCCCAGCCCCTGATCTCCTGGCGTGTTTTACCCCAAGCGCATAGAAATCCCTCGCAGAGCTTGGGTTCTCATGGTTCCGTATCGCTATAAGCAATGCAGGGCATACTCCCCAACGCTCCCCTGCATACATTGCATAGTGCCAATTCCTCATTGTTGCAGCATTAGACTTAACGTATTTGGGGTATCTAACATCAGCGGCAACATCGTTTTCTCCCAAAAACACACCAAAGTCATTAAACTCTACTTCTTCTCCGAACGCTTCAGCAATAAGTCTTATCGGTAGTAATGAGCGTCCATCTCTAAGAATGGCATCCCCAACATATTCTCCTTTTAAGATAATAGCGGGGTTCTCTTTTGTCCCGTGGGGCCCAATGTAATTTTCTGTGTCTATCATTATCCTGTATGTCGTTTGATCCCAAAGCAGGTTGGCTTTAAGTATTTCTGAAAGTTCCCTTGCGCCTGCGTAGGAAACCCCGTTAAGCAAGATAATTGTGTCTATGCTCTTGCTGTTGCTGTATATCTTCTTTTGGTTTAGGAGCGATATTTGGTTTTCGACTAACTTGATATCTTTCTCACTTACGCCTTCTGGGAGAGCAAGTATAGTAACTTCGTTAAATGTTTTTACTTGGTTAGCTTTTCTTACTCCCACAAAAGAATACTTCTGGTTTGAAGACTTAACGTTAGAAGGCATGTTGATATCTCTAACTGGGAATGGAGACATGCCTTGTCTCCATCCGTAAGCCTCTGTACTAAGCAAAACCAAAGCGGCGATAATAACACATCTCATTGTGCGTTCTCCTGTTGATTGGCTTTTGGCTGGCTTTGGGGGAAAGACCTAAGATTCTTCAGGCAATCTTCCATTAAAAAGTCAACGCTCACAACGTTCTTGTTCTTATTGAACCAGGCTGCCTGAAGTAGCCTAAGTATGTTTTTTGTAGGGACTAACTTAAGCGCATAGTTTTCTATATAGAAATCCATCTCTTCTCTCTGTGCCCATTTGTATATTCTTTGGAAGTCCTCCTCAAAAACTCCCCCCATGTCTTTCTCATGTCTCCCATCTGGTGTGCTAACTATAAATGCTATGAAAACAGGCCTGCTCTCGTCGATCTCGTCTGCAACGAGCAGCAACTTTTCAACCAATTCGCGCTTGTGCCCTAAATTTTCTATCCAACGATTTATTTCTTCTTTTAGCCTTTTTGATCCAAACATGATTTTCTCCGATAGCTATTGTTTGTTAATATGTTCTTTAATCATTTTTGCGACTTTTCTGTGCCGGTTCATCTTCGCATGATCTAAGACCGTCAAACCATAAATATTCCTGGCTGTTATCCCAGCGCCGCGCTTGAGCAAGAGTCTGACTGTTTTCACATGCCAGTGCAACGCCGCCAAGTGCAGCGGAGTTCTTCCCTCGCTGGTCAATGCCTCGATATTAGCCCAATTTCCCAATAACGACTCGCAGAATTTTGTTTTGCCTTCTGATGCTGCTGTGTGTAATGGAGTAAATCGATGAAAATATCTTGTATCAACGTCACATCCCGCCTTTAGATATCTTTTTATTGAGTTGCAGTAGCCATCTCTTGCAGCATCATGGAAGCCCTCTACTGCATACCATCGCTCTCCCCCCCATTATCCCCTCCTAACAAATTGCGCTCATTGAGATACTCTTTCCTGCCCATAATTCTTTTGCCACGTGCTTTCTCAATAAATTAGCGATATCTTTGCTCCCTTCTTTTATTGCTATCGTTAATGCTGTCCGCAATTCTCCTGTCCCATACTCTATGAGCAATTTGCCCGTAGAAGTTCTATTCCACCACGCTGCATAGTGCAATGGTGTCCAATCGTAACTATCTTTTATGTCAACTTGGTATCCGTTATTTAGGAGACATTCAACTACTTCGGTATCACCCATCCCAGCAGCTTTGTGTAGTTTAGTCATAATTCTTCACTTTCGAGTTCCTTTAGTAGGTACGCGATGCGCTCCATAGGTATTAATGCAACTTGTGCCCCCCATCCATTACCAATTACTTTTAGCCTATCTATTCGTCGTTCTCCACGTAGCACACTGTTCGTCCGCCGAGTTCTCGCCAGACTGCTGATCCAATCCCACTACCGGAACATATATACAAGGCATTCATTCTTTCTCCTTTTCAGAAAGCCACTTTTCCCAAGCCCTTTTTGTATTCTTATTAAAAGGGCAATCTGCACACTCTTCTTCTGGGCATGGGAAATCATTGTCCATGCAGTTAATGTACATCAAAAGCTGAATCAGAATCTCCAATTTTTTCTCCATAGATATCCCTCAATTTGTAGAGTGCTACACAGATTGTCTCGTTGATATGATCTATAACTTTTTGCAGATGTTCTTCTTCATAATAACATTGTTCCACTTGCAAACAAAGAAAATACATTCCTTTCGCATGAGCTTCTTCGAGAGAAGAAATTACACCAAACATGTTCAACTCGTGAAGTATTGTGACAAGAATCTTTTCATCTTCAATAAGAAGAACATTATGCGCAGTCCCTACAACGCAGTTATCACCTTTTGCGTAATACGACATTACAAAAAGCCTGTCTATCCCTGGCACTATCGCGATAACACCAGTGACGGCACTCCCCCCGAGGTCTATTTCTTCCCCTTTTGCCTGAAATACGTTTGACTTTTTTACGCACTCTATAATATTATGCATCTTTAAGTTCTTCCTTCCTTGCTTCTACAAGCCAATTTACATCGTTGATGTATTCAGATATTTGCCCAAGGTCTTTACCTCTTTTTTTAAGTCTCCTATAGTCTTTTAAGAGTTTCTCTGTTTGCGTCTCCGAGAGCTTCCTATCTTGCACTGTAAGAAGAAGAAACTTCTTTTCTTCGAGCGGGTAGTGCGTCTTCATGACTCTGTACATACTTCTTGGATTAAGATCCAGGTCGAGATCCCACTCGTTGAAGATTAGTTTGCAGAACTCACTCGCTACACTCTGATAAAAGTTGAAAGGGAATGCGTAGTTCTTTAACTTGGGGATTAGTCTTCTACCTGGCAGACTTTTCCCGTAGTACGCATACGCGAAAAGTGCAATTATCCCCCACTGGGCAAGTTTTATCACGTTAGAAAGTCTATTAAGAAGAGTAAGTATTTCTCTTTCAGTTAATTCCTCTGTGATTTTCTTCTCATACCCTATGGCGTAGTTTATGATGTCTAACAGTTTATCAATTACTAAGCTGTTCAATTTTGTTCACCCACTCGTTTGTTTCTATTAATTCTTTGTCTGCAAGGTCTTTCACACTCTCTTTGCAAAATTGCAAAATAAGGAATGAATGTATCAGTTTGTATGCGTAGTCCTTGTTGTACAGTTGATACATTATTGCGTATATTCGTTTAATCGCCTTTGCCCTGTCCATCAAGATCCCTCACAAATTTTAGGTAAGAATCTTTAGATGGGAGTGGCTTTTTTTCTACAAGCCTATGAACGAGTATTTCCACAAACTCCCAGAGTTTTATCGTTTCGTCTAAACTTAATTTATTTGCCCAAGGGTTATATCCAGAAAGAAAAAGAAGTTTTGATTTTGGCTCAATAATAACTCTTGCAATTTCTTCGATAGTCTTGATCCTTGCGTTCATAATCCCATTGCGCCTGTTTTGCATCTGCCATATCGACTGTCTACAGATGCCAACTGCTGATGTTATATCCCCTACGCGTAGTTTCTTTTGTTCAGACACGCGCTTTATATAATCGTATATCTTCATCCTTGGAAAAACCCTTTCACCTTATAAAAGAATGTTTCAAGGTCGTATGGCTCGTTACAGATGTGTTTAATAGGACACTTTGCACAATCTTTTACTTTTTCATATTCAGGGAGTAGTTTTGTGTCCCAGTACATGTTCAGTTGATCCAGCACGTCTATATACTGAGAGTTTACGTCCGGCTCTACTATCATCAATTCTCCGTTAAGATCACTTATTATAACTATTGGCTTGACCGGCAGTTGCTTTTTATTGATGTTCTTATCATTGAGAAGAGTATCGCGGTAAAACGACACCTGGTTCATCCAATACGGATCATTCCCAATCTTCTTGTATGCGTATGTTTTCACCTCGATTAAGTAGAGCATGTCAGATTCTACGATGATGTTATCTATGTGCCCAGAACACCTCCTGTCTTCGTCTACTATATAAACTTCTGACGCAGTGGTGTGGAAATTATCAACAACCCACTGTTGTACTTCAGTATGCGCAGCGTTTCTCACTGCCAACTTGCGTAACAGTGCTGCGTCCATAGGGAAGTTAAAGCCCATTGCCGACAGCAACTGCTGGTTAATACATCTCCCAAGAGAAGATGCCCGCCAAAGTGTTTTCTTTTCTTTAACGTCGCGCTTTGGCGCGATATGTCTTATCTTATCCATTACCATTGCGTATTCTCTCCGATATCCGATGCAATTTATCCATTCCTGTTGTCGCTAATACTTTTGACACTATCGAGTAGTCTTCTTCGTCGAGATTAACAACAGCCTTTACGGCTTCCTCTCTCTCGACAAAGTTTTGCCTGAAGAGGAACAAAAGATAAAGCACTTCTTTAAGTTCCCCTTCAGGCTTCATTTTTTAACTCTCCGGTTTGATGCCTTTGAATATCCCACGGCCCACTACAGACAACGCGCTTCTTTGCTCTCCTTCTTCTGTCTCCCAGGAGCGTTTCTGCAGCGACCCAACAACACATACAAAGTCGCCTTTTTGGATATTATTCGTTACTGCAATAGCGTCATCTCCAAAGAATGTGATCCCGTTAATAAAGTCGGTCTTCTTTTCATCATTCTTTGTGAAGTAGTTTGACGCTACATCAATCTTTGCAACAAAGTGCCCACTTGCAGTTGTAGTGCATTCCGGATCCTGACAGACATTCCCAATAACTGTGAACTCGTTCTTACTATAAATCATGTTTTTCTTACCTTTCGACGGCATGTTTTACTACTCTCTTATTATACCAAAACGACAACAAAAAAGCAAGGGTATTTCGGAATTTTTTGAAAATATTTTCTTTATTTGACAGTAGCGTCTCATGTTGTTATAATAGATACATACCCGCCTGCGTCACCAGCGTAGGCTGGAGGCCACTCTACAAGGAGTGGCTTCCTCTTTTTATTATTTTTTACCCCTTTTTATTTCAACATCATCGTCAACCATCCCAGACAAGCATAGAGCGCAATATACGCTTACTGCGACAAGAAGAACAAGTACAATTAGCAACATATATACTATCCACATAGTTTTACCTCCTGTTAATTGTCTCTATTCCCTTGGATATCGTCAAGTCTTGTTAATTCTATTGGGAGATTAAATCTCTCCGCTATTATCCTCGCACACTCTTCGTAATCTGTTACTTCTATTTCTCCCCCGGATTTCAATGTTGCTTCACAGCCTGGGCAAATAAACTCAAAGTTATCATTTTGCACTATTGCTATTTCGCACTGTTTTTCCCCCTTGACAACCTGTGAGATCACTACAAACTCTGCGTCAAATTCTATAGCAAAAAATCCATCAGTCCACCAGTTTTTCTCTTTGTCCCAGGTGTACGGATTGCCTTCGCACTTGCATGATTTGCTCATTGTTTCCCTCTTTTTTGTAATGGTGCCGGAGGTGGGAGTCGAACCCACACGCTCTTTCGAGCAAGGGATTTTAAGTCCCGCGTGTCTACCATTCCACCACCCCGGCTTTAGGGTTTTGGGCGTATCCTCCACAGCCTGTCGTTTATAGCCCATCCGGTTATAAACCGCCCCGGAGACAGGTTCACCCTAAAAAAGGCTGTTTTTACGGCCTTGTCCGCCTTTCTAAGTTTTGTTAGTATAACAAACAACTAACAAAAAGTCAAGGGTTTTTTTAATTCCCGCTTCTTTCAGTGGGAACTAATTCTTTGAACGGCTATATTAAAATAATCATCATCTAATTCGATCCCAATAAATTTTCTGTTTAATTGCTTACAAGCAACGCCCGTTGTCCCTGTCCCCATAAATGGGTCAAGAACTACCGAACCTTCGCTTGTAAAGTTAGAAATAACCTTCTTCGCCAAATCTAATGGAAATATAGCTCTATGTCTTTTATCAATTTTTTTACCACGTTTAATAGACCAATGGTTAGAAAGAGTTCCTCTGCCGAATTGTGCTGTTTCAAACTTTCGGGATTCAGGGGACGATTTTTGCAAAACAAGAATCACTTCAAATTGACTGTTAAGAATGCCTTCTCCTATAGCAGGCTGAGCATTTACTTTATCCCAAACAATAAATTCTTTCATATCCCCAGAAAATTCACCAATCAATTGGAATAAAGCTTTTTTATTTCCTGTTAAAAATTGGACGTTGTAAAACACTAAATCAGATACTCTTAAACATTCATCCAAAACACGCTTGTTAAAATCAAAATATTCATCCATTGTTAAGTTGTCCGCAAAATTTTCATATTTTGTTGTCATCTCTTTAACAATTTGACGAGAACAATACTTACCATTGCGAATCCTTAAATTCATATTATATGGGGGGCTTGTAAAAACCAAGTCAACACTATTATCTTCAATATTCTTAATTTCATTTAAACAATTGCCTTGTATTAACATTTTACCTCATTCAAGTTCTTTTTGATAAATATCTATTTATAATTGGTGGGCCCGGTTGGATTTGAACCAACGATCTATCGGTTATGAGCCGATTGCTTTAACCACTAAGCTACGGGCCCAGATGATACTACAGTATCATCGACTACTACCCAATGATACTAAAACAGCTATTTAGTATCATCAAGGAATTCGTTTTTGCCTGCTATCCCTATACAAAACGCGATAGCTTCTTTTTTCGTATCGACAGTAACATTGAAATCGTCTATATGGTACCCAGCGATGGTGTGCGTGATCCGAAATTTTCCCCCGCAGTAGCGCAGTTCATACGCTATATCGTCATAATCAACATGTTTCCCGTGAAACAATCCTTCAATGAAGAATTCTATTTCATTCATGCTTTTAAATGCTTTTGGGATTACTTTGTCTTCAAAATAGGGGTAGTATTTCCCGTTTTTGTTTCTAATTTCTCCTGATCGCACTTCACCAGGGCTTGTAACACTAAACCTCCTGGGTAAGACTTTTAACTTCCAGGTTCCTTGGTATTTCGGCATTTCATATTCTTCCCAGTTGGTGTCCTTTATTTTGTAATTTTCTTCAACTTCTGTTTCGTCGCCTGACAATTCACTTCGTAGCATATCAAGTATCTGCTTTCTTAGTTTTATTTCGTTCTCATTTTCGGCTCCTCCGTTCGTTGCCATTCTGAGAACCGAACGAACCATATTAAGCAACGATAAAGGATCCACATAGACGCCTTCTTCATCATCAAGAAGTTCATAATCGACACAAAGGGCAGCAACTGGCCGTCCTCTGTATTCTTGAGATCGCGGGTTCTGTGAGTCGAACTTTGATACCAAATCATTGAGATCTTGCAAGAAGTATTTGTCTTTCATTGCTTCTTTCAAACACGAAACTACTTTGCGCGGGTCTAAAACTATACATACAATATCTTCATATTCGACATCCGGCGAGTATATGAAATTCATTTTGGTTCCCTCTTATTTGTTTTGTCAAGTGCTATAAGCATCTTCTCATGAACCATCTTGTCGCGTTTTTCTTGGTCTGGTTCAATAATCTCAGAGAGCAAATTTATAACGATCTTAAAAACGTCGGCGTGTTCTTTTACCTCTTCGTATTCCCACTGCGAGGTTGTTGGCACCACCATGCCGTTATCAAACAACATATCACCACAACGATTACAGTATTCAATTTGTTGGAATTGGCTTTCGTAGTTTGGATACCATGCTTCACTTCCCCCCTCGTTCCCAACAACATTTTCCTTCGTTAAACGTCCAATGGTCGATTTCGCAATGGCATTGTTTCATTTCTTTTCTCCATCACGCATTTCTTTGAATGCTGCTTCGTATGCGTCTATGATGATCCTGTCTCGCTCTATGGCGTCGGCGGATAATTTCTTCGAGAGAATTTGAATAACATTCCCCTGTATTTGAGCTTTGTCTTCAAGGTCTTTATAATCAAATAAAGAAGTTGTTGGCTCTGCCAGCCCTGAATAGAAGAGTTTATCTCCACACCGGTCACAATAAAAATGTTCGGTATATTCGCTTGGATATCATCTATCCATTTTCCTTTTCCAGTAATTATGTTCTTCGTCAAATCCCCACGGGCCGTTTTCGCACTGGCACTTTCTCATTATTGTTCTCCTTCCGGACTTCCTCGGTATCACAACACTCCGCTGCTTCGTGTAATTTACTCATTGCACTCCCCTCCTATAATAATTTACTTGCTTAATTTTTTTAACGCCCATGCAATAGGCTGTGCAGTGATAGCCGCATACACAGCATCGACTGCAGCTTCGACATCCGGTGGAGTTGCCGAAGGGCCCCCTCCTATTAACGCATCACTTATAGCGAATTTCAAAGTTGCCTCAGCATCAACAATCTGCTCTTTATCCACTGCCATCTCTCCCAGTATCTCTTGATGTGTTTTGGCGTATGGCCCACCGCAGCCCTTGGTTGGAGTATGTCTATCATCTTCATAATGGCAGTCCCCCATATATCCACAGGCACGACATGTGCATTCCCCAGCGATATGACTTCTAATCAAAGTAGACGCTATTGTGTTCCTATATACAGCTGTGCAATCTAACACTGAAAAGTCATATTTCCCGATAGCATATACATCTGCCCCATTCCCTATCAACAATTTGATAATTTCTTGGCCCCCATACAGGTTTTGCTTGATCGTCCAGTGGAGCGGGGTATCCCCATCATTGTCTTTTGCGTCAACATCAGCCCCATATCTTATAAGGAGAGACGCGGTTTCTGGGCGACACCATATAGCCGCCTCGTGCAAAGGGGTTCTCCCCTCTTTGTCTCGCACATCAACTTCAACCCCTTTGTCCAATAATTCCTGCACTTCATTTGTTTTCCCCATAGCTGCTGCTTTGTGTATGGAAGTCATTATTTACACGCTTTCTTATTTCACACACTTACTTACAATAGATAGAGAAAGAATAGTCCCAAGCACAAAGTAAATAGCACTTGCTACTTCATCTTGCGATGTTATGTAAAGCCCTAAACAGACAATAAGATACAAAATGCTGATCCATCTTACGCCGGATAACTGCCCCATTGAAATCACTCCTCAATCCGTTTCATTCCCCGTTCCTCCACCTACTTATCCGCTCTTTATGCTTCTCAACGAGGAATTTCTTTATCTTAACCTCCATCGTTATAGCTGCCAACATTACTTCATCGTCATCAAGTGTTCTCATGACGCTTTCTCTGTCATTGTCAGAGACATAATCAGTGTTGTTGTATGCTGCCGCAATGTCATTAAGCGTGATACTCACGATTGATTCATTTTCAACTCTTTCTTCTTCGTCTTTGTATTCTTTTTTGTCTTTTCCCAACTCATCAGTATATTTGTTATATCGTGCCATGCTCACTCTCTATCTTTCAGCAATTTGAATGCTTCAGATACACCACGGCGTTGCAGGCGAATCGCTGTGTTGAAAATTTTACGCGACGCCAGCCCCAAGTTCGTTTCTTTCTGGAAGTCATAGAATATATTAGTGGGCATTTCGATGAATTCCATTGGCAAAGTTTCGATATAATCATCCACTAATACCACGGGGTCTTTCTTTGTGTTGCGTTTCAAATTTACCTTTGCCATTTTGATTAGCAGCTTCCAACGGTTTGATTCGAGATCCCCATAACACTCAGCATCAAACGAATACTTAGTATTCTTATATTCTAAATCTATTTCACAAGCAATCCGCTTGATAGGGCGCATATTGTTCGTCCCACACCCTATGTAAACGCGCTGATGCTGCTTAAGTTCTTCCCATAGTTGAAATTGATACTCTGCCTCCACAAAGTACGGCCTGTGCCTGACCACCAGTGGCAGTTCTGGGTTATCTGCTTTTATTGTCTCGCGCAGCATTGAAACGAGTTTTTTGGTTTTGTTATTCCATTTATGAGGTAGCCAAATCCTATAATCCGTATAGACAATTCCATCTTTTATAATCCCGGCTTCAAGTAAACAATTTTGCTCATTATCCTCGAAGTCCATAAACAGATAATCACCCATGTTCACTCCTCAAAATCATTTGCGCGGATTAAACGCCTGTAGTCTGTTTTATTTTCAACTACTTGCCCCATAATACTCATGGCTTTTTCAAAGCCATCGAGAAATGCGTCAGCTTCTCTTTTTTCCCAAAAGCCGATGCCTCCTCATCGTTGATTTTTACCTGATAATACGACGAGTTGCCATTTATACTTCGAGCAATTATTTCTGCTTTCATGTTTGCCAACCATCTCATGTTTTAAGACCTACAAAAACTTTGGTTGAGCCTGCAGCCGGACTCGACCCTGCAACCTAATGCTTACAAAGCATTTGCTCTCCCATTGAGCTATACAGGCTCACAGTGTTTTGGTAGGACGTTGGGGGATCGAACATCCGACCTTTGGATTAAAAGTCCACTGCTCTCCCAACTGAGCTAACTCCCCAAAACATCAAAGCAACTTACTAACTTTTTGTACGACTCTCTTGAACTGGTCGCTGTCGAAATCATCACAAGGGGAATCCCATACAACCCAATAAAAACCATACATCCTATTCTTGCAACGATAACATAACAATAGTTGCAGCCCACCGGTAACATCATAAAACTCGTCCAGCAAATTTTAATACGCCATGTAAGAATCAGAGTTCTTGCCCCATCGGTTATCTTCGCGAAGTTTCGCAAAAAAGCAAGGGCTTCTGTTTCAGATTCCCCATAATACGTAGTTTCCCTTTGAGCGGCTAAAACAAACGCTTCTTATTCTTCCGGGACAACCCTTTTGACTGTTTCATTCTTAATCAGCATTGTTATTTTGCCTACACTCCTTTGTTGGCGCCCTCGGCAGGATTCGAACCTGCAACCTACGGATTAGAAGTCCGCCGCTCTATCCATTGAGCTACGAGGGCAAATTAACTATACGTCAAGCACTTGCTGTTTGTTGATATTCATTAACGTACTTTTACATCTTGCATTAGCTATTTTAACATACTCTCTCTCTATCTCAACCCCTATGAAATTCCTTTTTGATTGAATGCAAGCAACGCCGGTTGTACCAGAACCACAGAATGGGTCTAAAACTGTTTGCCCTTTCTTTGTAAGAAAGTTAATAAGAAAAGCCATGAGTTTTACAGGCTTACAAGTCGGGTGGTGATTCTTCTTTTTTGTTACTCTATTAAGCCCTATCCCTTGCCCCTTGTCATAACCTTCGCCATGAATTTGTGCCCCGTTTGACATTCCAGAAAATTTTTCATCAAGAAGTTCACACCCTTCTTCTTTTTCTGCTCTACTTGGCTTTTTGATGTTTAAGATCCCTGAATCAGCAACATCAGCCCAGTCTTCACTATACCCGTTTTCTTTAGCCCAGGTGTCTATAGAAAAGAACCGGCTATCTTCTCCTATAGAGTTATCAGTCACTATTAAGTTGGCAGGGAATCTACTTTTTTGATCAACTTCAGCTGCATTGCCTTTTTCTGGTGGCAACATACAATCACCACAATTAACTCCACCAACCCCATGCAGAGCCATGTTGTTAAATTCCGAAGACTCACTTATTGGTTTCCTTGCCCAAATTATAACTTCAACAGCAGGCTTAACCTTCCCTTTTGTAAACCAACCATCTAATTCTTTTGTAATATATTCTGGTTCATTACTCTCGATTGCCGCTTTGCTTAAATTTGTACCTTTTGGGAAGCCTGTATTATACATCCAAAAAAAAGCAGTTTGTGCCAGTTCAAACCCCGCTAATTCTAAATCTTGACACACCCTCCACAAGCAATCAAGCCTGGCCCCACTCATTACCACTGCACTCCCACCTGGCTTGAGGATCCGAAAACACTCACTCCAAACATCAGGATTAGGGAGTGCTTTGTCCCAATCTTTCCCCATGAAGTTTATACCATAAGGAGGATCAGTGCAAACCATGTCTATGCTCTTGTCAGAGATAGATTGCATCACTATTAGGCAATCATCATTTATTATTTCAAACATTCAAGTTGGTCTCCTAATGCTTTTTAACAAGTCTCTCGGCTATACACCCAGTCATCCTTAAAATAAACACTCCCAGAAAGCTGATCGGCAAGTTCTAACATTATTGAACTAAGAGATGGTGTGTTATTGTAAATAATACCGATAGCCCTATGACCACATTCAAACTCAAAATAATATCTAATGGTCAGCAACAGGAAATCACGCTTTGTGTCTTTGAAGAAATGCACGATAACATCTTCTACATTATCATGACCCCATTTTACAGCGGGATATTTTACAATGTACATGGAGCCAAAAATGCATCCGCTTTCGCATCCCATAACTGGTTTTGGCTATTTAAGGATGCTATCCAATGCGTCCACAACATCATGAAATTTTTTATTGGGATGGAATATAACCTTTGTGGTTTCGTTCCCATCGTAGAACCATTGATAATCGTCCATCGTCACTGGCCTTTTCATCATTCTTCATATCCATCTGCTATTGATTGAAAAACTTCTTTTGGGACACAAACCCAACCCTCCCCATCTACGTCGATGTAAAGCGCTGGGATCTTTGCAACTCTTTTAGCTTCTTCTTTAATTTTCTGGAGCCACTCCTTCTTCACTGATATCTGTTTCTTCTGCGTTAACTTGCACTCCACCAGAAGTCTTTTTGTTTTTACGTCCCCTTTTAACCCCTGTATCGCCCCCGACGCAGGCACTGTTTTCCCCCCCAGCATCTTCGCTACATTCCCCTCTAAGTTCCTGCCTTTTTGCTGAGACGATGTTGAAAAGATCGTCCCGACTGAGTTTTTGCCTAAGCCCGCCAATCCCTTGAACTTTTTCTTCTCCATAAGAGAACCACGCCCCTGCTTTTTTTACCGCACCTATCATTGTCGCAATGTTCAAGAGTTCGTCATAATCCGTTATTTCTCCAGCCTTTACTATGTCAGTATCTATCAGCCCAATGGAAAAAGTCCCGTTCCCCCCCTTCGGGCACGTCTTCCCCTTTTGGATAGTCCAGCCTACCGTAGCTTCAACTGGTATTTCAATTTCTCCTGCATCGGTTTCCATTACACCTTTTAACATCTTTGTGTTAGAAAACCTTATTTCGAGAACAGCCATATACCCTTTCGTCTCGCCACCGGTAGTGATATATTTCGGCTCATAAGGCATCCCCCCTACGTTTTGGTATAGATGCTCAATAAAAACAATAAGAGGCGGATCGTCTCTGTCTATTGCATAACCAAGCCTTCGGAAGAAGTTGTTACTTGGGATTGCCCTTTCGCCTCTGCTTTTGCTATCAGATGCATTGTTCTCTGGATCCGCAGGGATTGCGCTAAGGCTGTCAAGTATAAGACATGATGGCTTCTCATTCTTTAAGATGTAGATTATCGTGTCCAACGTTGCTGCTAAAGAAGATGCTTCGGTGTATACTGTATCTTTTGCTGGGAGTCCGCATTTCTCTGCCCACCGGATGTCAAATCCAGGCTCTGCCTGGACTATCTGGGCAAACCCGCCTCTTTGCTCAATACACTGTCCTGCCATATAATAACAGAAAGCGCTTTTACTTGTTGACTTCTTCCCGCTTAGCAGTATTGGCATACCAAGAGGCAGGCCACCACCGGTCTGCATATCAAGCGAATACAGACCGGTGGAGACCTTAACTATTTCTGGCAGATCGCTTGCGACAGCAAATACATCTGCCTTTAACTTCTTATTCAACTCTTCTACGATCTGCCTTGCCTCTTTCATTGATCTTCAGCCTTTTTTAGTTTAGACATCTCTCCGGAAATCTTCGCGATTTCCTGGGTTGTTAGTGTTGACATCTCTGCTTTAACATCCCCATCAACTACAACCCCCAGCGTGTTCTGGATTGCTGCTTTTGCGAATCGCTCGAACTTGTCTTTGTACGCTGCTTCCAAGCTCGAAACAATCCTTGAGTTATCAGCAGTCCCTCCGTTAAGGGGCTTTGCTTCTACTTCAGCCGGAGGCGCGTCATCGCTGAATGGATCTTCTTTTTCCACTTTCTTGATTTCTTGTTTTACCTCTTCAGTGGTGTATTCTTTGGTTTTCACTCCACTTCTAACCATAGCGTCCACCACTTCTTCGGCACTTGCGATCCCTGTTGGCAATACACCTGCGTTGCAAAGACAAGACGCAGCGCGGCCTCTCCAGCTTGTCATCGCGTTTTCCAACGGGTTTGTCGAGTCAGCACCTTTTGCCCCTGACCCGATATTCCCTGTCCCCACTTCAAACACCTTCCCGTACTTCTCACTAATCATATAACCTTTTACGACAACCGCATCGGTTCGCCATTCTACCTCCACGTCTTCTTCCAGAGAATATAGAGAGCCGTCTTCTTTAATATGTGCGTCCCTAAGAATCCTGGCTTTCCCTGGAACCATCATGTAGAGTTTGTAATCATACCTATTCTCTTTTTTGTTCCATTGTGGGATTGCGACAATATAATCCTTATAGTCAAACAACGTCTTTTCTGATCCAGTCCAAGCAGGGATACTGGCCAACAGCTCTTGTAAGTCATTAAGGTTTGGTTCTTCTGTAAATGTCCAACTCATCCTCTTACCCTCCGGAACGAAATAGTTTTTGGCTTCTCATATTCGGCGATTGTTTCTTTGCTGACAATCCCAAGCATTGCAAGTTCATCCACCTTAGAGACGGGGATCTTCTCTTTAACTTCAAGTGTAATGTATCCGTTCAAGCCTTCTTTTTTCAGGAACGCGATGAATTCGTCAGTGTATCCGTTCCTACGCTCTTCTGGCTTGATCCCAGTCTCGTCAAAGTCTTCTTCCGTAATAACGCCTGATGAAAATGCTTCTTTAAGAATCGCCTCTTTTTCTTCAATAACAGTCTCAAGCAACGCCTTGTTGTCCTTCAGTACTGCTAACTCTGATGCAACAGCTTTATAATCCATATCTTGCTCCTTTGTGCAATTAAAGCACCGAGAGGTGCTTTTCCCATATATACATTATACCAGGCAAGGGAAAGGGAGTCAAGGCTATTTTGAAAAATCATTAAAATATTCTGGCTCTGTCATCAGTAGGTTTTTCTTATTAAACCAGAGATAGCCATCCCCTAATTCTCCATGCCTGTTCTTGAGAACCTCAAACTTAAAGCGATTGATGAAAGGGTTTTCGTTTTGTGTGTCGTCCTTTTCCTTCCAGGCACCGATAATATAATCTGCTGTTTCTTCTACAACGCCAGAATCACGTAGCATGTCAAACCGAACCGGCTCAGTCCCGTCACCGCCGCTTCTGCTCAACTGCATAAGGTATACACCAAACACGTCTGCACTCTTCGTTACTTGCTGCATTTCAAGGGCAACTGTTGACATTCTTTCGTAGTCGGATCTGCTATGTTGAGAAAGTCTCATCAATCCAAAGTAGTCTATGACTACAACCTTAACCTGCTCCCCTATCGCATAACTTGCATCTACTATCGCGTCCCTTACGCCTTCTGGAGTCAACCTGTCTTCCACAAAACGGATATGCGGATAAACAAGAGACACGTAATTCTTTATGAAACTCCACTCCCCCCTGTTCTCAACAATATATTGGTGGAGTTTCCCCCCGTCCATTTCTCCCAAGTCTCGTTTAAGTTCTTCTGTTGCCATTAAAGCAAGTCTGTTTGCAAGTTCTGAAATCGGCTGCTCAAAAGAAAGAAAAAGGGTTGGGACTTCGTGATGCTTACACATATTGATATAGTTTAGTGCCCACATCGTTTTCCCAACGTTAGTTCTCGCGGCAAAGAATAGCGATTGCTTTGTGTGCGGTCTCTTGATATATCTTTTTATCGTCTTCCACCCCATCCCCAGCCCGTCTATTGCTGCTTTTCTCTCTCCTTCTTCGAGGGCAATCAATCCGTCGTCAATAGTTAGGATTGGGACTCCGGCATCTTCTGAGCGGATCATTGCCTGTTTGACAACCTCTTTTTGCTTTTGCCATCTTTCGCTTAAGAAGTTATATACATCGTCTAACACTAAAACATCGCGAATAGAATTACATACTTCCCTTGCAACAGCATATTCATCGGTGACGTCGATACACTTTGCAAGATCGTCTATCAGGACAGCAAATTCTGCTTGCTTCGCATTTTGGATTGCTGTCGCAAGTACGTCTTCTTGTACGGAATTAGGATCCCCCTCTGGGAGGACTGCAACGAACGCCTTTATGTCTGGCTTTGCTGCTTTGAGTCGAAGCAGGGATTTTTTGAAAAGATCAAAGTCTTCTTTTTTCTTTGCATCCGGGATAAAAACAACTCTCTTGTTCGCAATGAGGCTTATCTTTTTGTCATTAAGCGATGACCCCATGAGAGCAACAACATTCTTATACCCTGCTTGCCAGACAGACATTGCGTCGAAAAAACCTTCTACAACATAGACAATATCTGCATCTATTGACTCTGCCATGTTATAGAGATTATCCCCAGCCTTAAAGTCTTCGGTATTGCTTAGCTTATATCGTTGTTTCCCAAAAAGGAATCTTTTTGCAAACGTTTGTAACTTTCCATGCTTGTCGAATATTGGGACTACAATAGACTTGTCATCTACGTCATACCCCACCTTGAAGTGGTAGAGTGTTTCTGCTGACAGCCCCCTTGAATAAAGATACTCCAAAGGTTCTTCATGGGCATGTAGGGAAACTATAAAAGAAGCAAGTTCTTCTTCTTTCTTATGTCTTTCTTCTTCCCTCTCCCCGATTTTCTTCAACACGCTTTCGTCTACGTCCATGCCTGCAAGCCCTGCTGCAAAAGCCAGGGCTTGCTTAAAGTCTAATCCATACTCGTGTTGTATCCAATCGTATACGTCGCCACTTTTTTGGCACCCGTGGCAATAGAAGTACTCTTTATTTACTTGTAGGGACGGCGACGTGTCGCTGTGGAAAGGACAAACGCGAACATAGGCGTTGCCGCTCTTCCTCACGTCAGTCATAACCTCACGTAAGTCAAGTGCTTCTTTTATTTCATTTTTCATTGACAAAACCTCAAAGGGATTTAATATCCCTGATAATCGGTAGCTTCAGTTTCTCTGCTATTTTCTTTATCTTGGTGTCTTCTATCGGCATTAAAACTACATTACACATTCTCATTATATATTCACAGCGCTCGTAGAAATCTCTCACATGGTACGGGACAATACATGCTGGACGTATAGGATAGTGCCCAGCCTCGACCAACTTTTCTACAGCATATTCGGTTGTCCCACAACAAAAAACTCTCTTTGGCTCCCCATCTTTCGGGCAGAGATAAGCCAAAAGCTCTCTGATGTAAAATCCTACGTCCGTGTACTCCTGTCTTAACTCTTCGCCAACCCATTGCATAGAAACATCAACCCCACCACAGCCGTGTTCCTCTCTCCCCTTCTCGAGCCTTTCCCATAGGAAAGGGAACTCTTTAACAAGTCTCTCGAATGGTTTTCTATCTCTATCATTTGACATAAGTGGTTATCAATCCTTTGTTATCTGGTTTTATATCTGGCTTTTTGCCGAGGTAGATATCGTATGTCCACGTCTTCCCTATGCCTGGGTGTAGCCCCCAAAGTTTTTGCATTGGCAATGAAGACAGCCACATGTTTGACGCAAACGGGCTTGTGCCTACCAAAGACCCGTTTATTATCTTACACCCGTATGAAGCAGATAGTTCCGCTCCTTGGTGAAAATGCCCTAATGTAATATAATGCACAGGCATATCCAATATCGTACTTATCTTTGCAGCTTCTCTGTTAATCCCGTACCAGGGAATCCCCAGTGTGTTTGGGATCCTGTCTCCGTGAAGTATCACATGGTTAAACTCCGGAGCATCTTTTATCACATATCCAAGCCATGAAGATGTAGAGACAAATATCTCAAACCGCTCTTCGTCTCTAAACCTTTCTTTCAAAAACATGTAAAGAAGAAAGTCCCAGTTATTCTGTTGATGCTGTTCTCCCTTTCTTCCCATCCTGCCGTGGTTCCCAAACACGGCATACATTGTCACCTTGTTGAATTTCTCAAGGAACGTCTTTATCATTGTCTCAAACATTGAAATACATGTTGAGAATTGCCCAAACGAGTGATCGTCAATATAAACGCCTTGGCTGTCGAATATCTTCTCTCCCTCAACAAAGTCTCCAAGCGCGTTTATAACGAGGTTTTGAATGTTCACTGCGTTTCTCTGCAACTCCACAAGTTGTATTGTCTTCTTTGTCAGGAGGTTTACCCTCTCAACAAGAAGATCTGTTGATGCTGATGCCAGCCCAGATGTATCTTCTTCTGAGAAGTTGCTTCCCACTTGCCAGTCAGAAAGTGTTAACATTGCAGTTTCGTTATGTTCACTATCTTTACAGAATGTTAAGTCTGGTTTACTAATTGGCTTTAGGACTCCAATTTCTGCGACAAGTGCTTTCACAATGTTAGCAGAATACATTTGTGCTGATTCCAACATCTTTCTTTGCGATGCAATAACCTTTTCATAACTTTCGCATCTGCTCTTAATCATGTCATACGAATTGAGTTCTCTCATTTCGTATTGTTCATTCTCTAAGAATGAGATTAAGTGTGCCCTCGACAGACCTAAAATATTGCATACAGATAGCATTTTAGAAGAATGCCTTTTTACTGCATCGAGGCTTATCCCGAACGCTTCTGCAACAGTTTCTTGAGTGTTCTCTTCAAGTAGTTTGTTTACTGCAACGCATGTGTCGTCTATGACACTTCTTACGTTCTCAATATTCGTCTTTATTTCCATGAAATCCCTCGCAGTTAGGGCAAACCCCTGGTTTTCTGAACCAAGCAGATTTGTACCCGCATTCTTTACATATTATCGGATTTTCGATGTTCTCTTCAAGTTCCTCGATAGATTCGAGATACGATTCGTCAAAGATTTCGTCGTCGTAGTAGCATTCTTCTTCATCGGCTGTATTCTCCTTTGTTGAGACGTTTTCTTCTCTGCTAATTCCGTTTATGACGATCTCCCAATCATCAAACTCCATCAAGGGGTTGTCATATCGCGTTGGCTTATTGAGTAGCCCAACGAGTTTCTGTTTCTCTTTTTCTCCAACGGTATTCCATCGAAGAATGGCATTGATCTTCTCAATAAGAGCAGAAGCATCTCCTGGCAATCCATACTTTTGCGCTGACTCCAACTTTTTCCTGTACCATTCGAGTGAAAACTTCATTATAGTTGGGCTCGTCCCGTAGTCCCCAGCGCTGAACTTTTCCCCCCACTTTGAGAGCACCCTGTATTCTTCTTCAAAGTTTTGCGAGCAGAATCTCATGAGGAGATCCCACGCGGTTGCGATAGTTGGCTCTCTCCTTGCCCCAAGAAGAAGAATTTCTTCTTTCTTAAGCATTGGGATAACCTTCTTCGCTATGTCTTCAATGCACTTCAAGGAAAACCCTTTTGCCACATAAGTCATCAGCGCATTCCCTACTGAGAGTGCCGTGTTTGGATCCCCTTCGAGGCGGTCGAGGACGTTGTTCATAAACATATAGTCTGGCGAGTAAAGTTTGGACGGATCTTTCTCTGAATTGTTAGCGTAGTATCCATTTATCACCAAAAGATGAAAAACATACCGGTGATATTGCTTCCCTCTCAGCGTGTTCTTAACGTTGATATACGCGGCATATTCAAACCCTCCGCGCTTCAAAAAGTCGGGGACAGTTGTGCAATTCGTTGTCTCAATAAAGTTGGAAATTAATGCGCTCCCAAGTCTATCCTCTGCGATCCCGCTTTCAAGGTATTCTACGAGTTCTTCTGCTGTTGGGTTCTCGGGGCTTGTTTCCGTTGGCATCATGGAAGAGAGTTGCTTCACCACTTCTTTGACGCTTTCTTTTGACGCTATGCCGGAAAGCCCAAACTGGTGCTTTACTGCTTCTATGAGTCTTACCGCTATCCCTTTCTGAAGATTCCAAAAGTGGTAGTTCTTGTTCTTTGCTGAAGTAGAATACTTGCTCAATGCTTCATCAATGTTCACGATTTCCCGATATTTCATAGCCACCATTTCCTTCCATTTACCGTACTTCATTGGGTATCTTACCATAATCAGCCTGATGTCGTCAAGTAGTTTCTGCCGCTTTTCCAAAAGGTAGAGTAAAATCAAAGTCCTGGGTGCATTAACTGTCTCCCGCAAAATTTCCGTATGTTTAACGACAGTTAAACATACATTACCTTTAGCCTTGTTTCCTGATACTACCTCATGTAAGGAAGGAATACATAAAGGAAGGTGATTATCGTCACGTTGCCGAAATTCGTGTATGTTGAAATCGTCTCCCAAAAAATAAAGACCGTCGAAAAGTTTTCTTGCTTTTTTGTAGTCTTTTATGAACACCCTGCCGTTGATTTTTCCCAATACCCCAGCCATTTCTGTGCGTCGCACAGCGCCTGTCACAGTGGTATGTTTCAGACCAATGGCCTGCGACAGTTGTTTTAAGTTCCCTATAAACTCCCCCTTGTTCTGTAAAAGGAAGTTTATAATATGATGGTAGGATCTGATGTAAATATTCTTCTGCTTCTTATTCTTCTTTTTAGGGGGTTCTTTCTCTTTGACTGGCACGTAAAATACGCTTCTTGCTGCCGATATTCTACAAGTCGGGGCATCAGAATAAACTCCATCTTTCACATGGAGCTGGTTTTCTGAAATATATAAACAGTCTTTACTTCTGTATATCAGGCTTTTTATTGAGTCCGAGGAGCATCCAAGTCTCTTTGCTACTTCTGCACGATCTTTTCTTGCCCAGGGGATCGTTCCGCCTTTTTCTCTAACAAGCGCAATGAGTTGCTCTGTGAGGTTATATTCTCTTTTAAGTGGGTTCCCATCTTCGTCTACCCTTTGGATAATGCCTTTTTTAACCATCCTGGAGATGGATTGCGAGACAGCATGATTGCTACACTCATACTTCTCCGCAAATTGCGAAGGGTGTATAAGTGCTGGGTACCCATACGAGCTTTTCTTTTTAATAACGTTGTAGATGTAATCAGAGAGTGGCATTTTCTCCATATATACATCTTACCATATATAAAAAGGAAAGTCAACATGATTTCAAAAAAAGATTATGTTTATTTTTATCTTTTGCTTTTAGCTTTTTAGTGGGAGGAGGGTGACGAAACACAAAGGGGAAATACGGCACAGGCAAACCGCGGAGGATCGCCTGTGCCGCGTTGTTTTCTCGAAGTAAGGGGGTTGCATACCTAAGAGCATTTTAGCGCAAGAGAGGCGGGTTCCTGCGCAAAAGGCGAGGTGCGCTAATCTTCATTGATAACTTTTTGCCCGAGCTTCCGATATAAAGCTATTCTTTTCTTTGAGTGGTTCTCAAAAGTATAGTCGTTCTGACTATTCTTATCCATAAAATCATATACGACAACACCTGTCTTCCCTTCTGATATTCTTAACCCTCTTCCGATCCTTTGTTGCGCTCTCCCTTCATAAGCCCCTCCGGATGCTATTATCATTATGTTTATGCTTGGCACATCGTATCCAATATCAAGCACCGGTGTGCCAATGAGTATCTTATTGCTGTTGGAAAATTCTTCTGTTTTCTCTTTTAGTTTCTTTACTGTATCCTTTCCTGAGAGGAATATTACATCGGGGATCCTGTCTAAAAGTATCTCGGCGTGTTCCTTCCAATTAACAAGTATAAGCACCTTGTCCCCATTCTGCTGGTGGGAAAGCGCCTTCTCTATTATGATGTTGTTTCTGTCTTCGTTTTCTACGATAGCTTCCCTATACATCTCCGTATATTTTTTCTTCTTTACGGAATGATGGACTTTTATTATTTTTATTGTTGCAGTTGATAAGTACTCTTCTTCTTGTAGTTGCTGTGTGCCTATTGACGAAACTGTGATTCCACACAAAGATTCAAGTGCTGCGTTTCCTATGTCATCTTTCCTAAAAGGGGTAGCACTTTGCCCAAATCGGTAATATGCATTAGAGTTCTCTAATACTTTCATCCAGGTTGGCGCTGCAGATTCGTGGAATTCGTCTACAATAATTAGCCCTTTTTCTCTGTTTATCTTCTCCACCAGTTCTTTGTTTTTGTTTAGCGCTGCTATTGTAGCTATTTGCACCGGCTTGTCTTCTATGTTTGATCCTTGTATCACTCCAACATCAACGTTAGAGTGGTTCTTAAATGTGTCAATAAATTGCACTAAAATCGTTTTTCTTGGCACCGTTATAAGTGTTTTTAACCCAAGTCTGCAGACGATATCCATCGCGACCACCGTTTTCCCCCCACCGGTGGCTATATTGATCACCCCGACCTCGTTTCTTATTGCGTTTTCTACTGCATCTTTTTGGTAGTCCCTTAGCTCAATGTTGTGCTCCCAATCGAATTCCTTCTTTGGCTTTTTCTTTGACCAATAAACGATATGGTCTTCGTTAAGTTCCGATAAAAGCCTGTCGAGAAATCCGATTGGGAGCTTATTATATTTTAAGAAATGTACTTTCCAGTCCCAATGGCATTTCCAACACCCTTTTATTGGGACTTTATGTTCTTTTTTGTGTCGCCTCATGGCTATAGCCCAGTTGCTTATATACCACGAGAAAATATCATCTAACTCTTTTAATTTCTCATTTGGCGCTGTTATCTCTAACTCGTTGTTGTAAACATGGACATATATCATTCTCCATTGCCTCTTTAACTGCTTGTTCTGCTTCTTCTTTTGTCTCTCTTGTCCCAAAGTGCATAGTACACATTGGTTTTTCGTTGTTAACTCCGAAATATGAGTATGCCACCTCGAAATACCAGGCGTCGTCAATTTTATTGATTTTCGTCTCCACGATGACTTCGCCGTCTACAGGCTTATCATCACTGTGACCGCAAGTATAACATCTTCCTTTTTCGATATCACCCATCGTATTCCTCCTTGTGTTATAGAGACTCCTCCGAGGTTATCTGGTTCTTCAAACCCGCTGTCTATTGCCTCTATAACATGTTGTTTTTTCTCTACGGCTTCTCTAAACCTTTCCATCGTCGTCTCTTCGCTCCATCCAAATCGATCCTTTGCCCTTTCTTTTACATGATCTGTCAAAGCAAGTTTCATGTCATGCAATCATCCTTTCTTCTACTTATATCTTAATTGCCGAAGAAGATTATTTCATTTTCTTCGCAAAGTGGATCTGAGTCTTTTATAAATCTTTCAATCTTATCCCTTAATCGCGCCATACTTTTTTTGTCAAAGAATGGCTTTTGCTGGAGCAAGAGCGCGTCCCTTATGCCGCCCTTAAGGTATATCAAGCACCTACTATTGTAGCATAACCCGATGGATTTTGCAACCCTTTCAAGGTGTTTGTGAGAAATATTTTCATAATATCCGTAAATGATACTTACATTTTCATGGCCTTTTGTTTCTACGAATACGGATCCGCCTGAAGTAGAGAAACTACGCATAATTGGCGGTTTATATTCGTATGTTATCTTGTCTATAGTATTTTTCACTATGTCAACGCGACAGTTTTTTATTGTCATCCACATTTTTATTTGCTCCCTATCAATGTCCCAAGTTTTAGTCCTATAAGAAATGCGACCATTTGGCTTGCTTTTATGTATAATTCATCCCCATTTATTTCCACTGCTATTTTATCCCATCTCATCATTATGTCGTCGAATGCTTCTCATCCTATCTTACTTTTCATGTATTCAACTTATTCTCCCATGCCGCTGTGTTTTTTCGTACAATTCTTCAATGACATCCATTATTTCTTCTTTAAGCTCATCTATTGCATTCTTCCTGTACAAGTTGCTTTGCAAGCGCATTAAGTATTGCTTGTCCACTGGCCCTCCATAATCGATGGGTTATTATTATATTCGTCTCAAAGCACTCTTGTAGTTTATTCCTAATTTCCCAAGGGAATGTATTATTTCTTGCAAAAAGAAAAAGTGGCTTTGTAATCATCCCCATTCGCACAGTATATCCCCACATTTTATTTAGTGTTGTTGTTGATGCTGCGCATATAGTCTTTTTTGTTAAACGTATCCCTCTCATCCTTACTAATTGAATTTGGGCAGCCATGTTTATTTCGTTTTCTATTTCGCTAAAGTCTTTCCCCCAATCAACAAAAAGGGATTCATCTCCGTTTCTCTTTGCTATTTCATTGTATATAAGTTGAAGGGTGTCTTCCAAGCCCAGGTTTTCTAACGTTACTTTCTTCATTTATTTCACATTCCTTAAGGCATCTTCTTTTATTGAATTCCACACATGACTTGGCATTACCATGTTGGAGACAAGAGCGCGGAGAATAATGTCCTCTTCTTTTGGTGTTATCATATCTTTTGCTGTCTCAAGCATAGAGTAAAAAGATCTCCTTAGTGTTAGCGTAGAATATTGCAAGGAATACACAGACCATAACGACATAAGATATTATCATCAAACACTTTTATATTTTCTTTCACTTTATCTACGGCCCATCTTAGTCTGATAACTACTTGTAATTCTGAGAAGTCTTTCCCACCAGTCAACGCAGAGGTCTTCTCTACCAGACATTATCGCTATCTCGTTATATACATACTGCAGTGCGTCTTCCAGTGTTATATTTTCGCTAACAATTTTTATCACTAAAGTCCTCCCTGTTGCATTTTGCCATGTGTGTTTCTCTGCACTTTACGCTGCAAACATAATACAAAATGTGGTTTTCTTTGATCAATGAATTTAAGCATCTATGAGCTTTTGTCCCAATGTTTGTTGGGACTTCAAACAAGTACAATATTATAGCTGCAGTATATACATCACTCTTCTTTATCTTGTTATAATCGACGCACCAGTATTTTGCCTGTGTCAAACTGGCTGTGATATCAAGCATATCCTCTACTTCTCTTACGTCGTGCTTAAAGTCGACAATCAAGTCTTCTCTCGTTATTGCCACGCAGATTTTATTATATATAACCTGCAGCATGTCGTTTATTGTCATATTTTCGTATGTTAACTTTTTCATTAAACACTCCCGTCCCTGATCATCTTTGTAGTGATAAGAATGAGGTAGTCTATAGTAACAAATAAACTGATCCAACGTCTATTAGGCTTAACAGTTTGCATTGCTGTCTTTGCATACTTATAAAGAGTCCCAGCTGCCAGTTGTATCCATATTAATTCAAATACTGAGTCGTAGATATCTCTTTTTGATACAATATCTCTATCTTCTGGAGTTAAATTATCTGCTCTTACACATATCATTCCACTTATTTGAGTGAAATCGCACTTGAAGTCAACGCTAAGATCTGCCCTCTGCATTGCTATACATATTTTGTTATATAACATCCTCGCAAAATCATCGAATGTCATGTTTTCTGGCGTCACTATTCTTTTCATGTCTCATCCATTTCTGTGCCAGGCACAGCGCCATGTATTATCATTATTTACAGGCTCTCCGTTCTTCTTATAATTCTTCTATATCTATATCTGATTCGTGTAGCCATAAATCCCTCTCTGTGTCATATATGTACCCTGTCCCATCTTTTAGGTACCTTTTTTCATTTTCGTAATATCTGCTTGTGAGTTCGTCTATATATCCGTATTTATGGGAAATAGGCAGATATCCCCTCCCTCTTTTTATTTCATGCGGCAGTTTCACTTCATTCATTTCCTTATAGAAGATGTCAAACTTCACCATTTGTTCTTCTAATACTTCCAAATCAACACTACACTTTGTAGTGTGCTGCCCTTTTGTCCCGTTCCCAAAGTTAAATCCTTTTATTTCTAAGTATTCAAGTTCTACTATGTCGGAAAACGTTCCTCTCCCCACAGGGAAGTCATAGCAGGCCATTAGGTTAAACATTTCATCATCTTCATAGTTATACATTACCACATCATGCCCAAGTCTATCAAACTCAACTATCCAGTTGTAGTCATTCTCTGGCTTAAAGTGTGATGCTGTCGACTGAATACTCTCTTCCAGGTCTGTTAATAACAAGTCGAAAGTCCCTATCTGTGGTAGAATATCGAGTAGAATATAAACTCCGATTCTATTGTCTAACTTCCCTGAGTTTACATACTTCCCTTCTGCATAAAAGTAGTGGTTGTCTTTATCAAATACCGTATCCATGTGTGCCACAGCAAGCACATTTGCATTGTTGTTTTGGTAGATATATCCACTTATCGGGCACTTATGCCATTCTCCATATTGCTTAAAGTATTCTACGTCTTCCCGGCACACTTCTGCTATTCTGTGTAGATCAAACATTCGCATCTTGCCTTCCTTCTATAATGGACTTGGGGGCGCAAAGACAATCTTTACACATATTTGTAACCCTTTCATACACTGTTACTTTATAATCGAGCTTCTTGTAGGTGCGGCATGTTGCACAATATAGATAAAAACATCTACAATCTTCGCATACCGCCACACCGTTTGCATCTGAATCCATCCATCCAAATAAGTTATGGCATCTATCACAAGCACTTACTCTCCCTGCTGCTATACAGTTGTCACACGCATACGCTGGCTCGTGGTTGTATATAATTGTGCTTGCTCTATCCCCACAGAAATAACATCTTCCTTTAGTATAGTATAATTCTTCCGTGAAAACCCTTCTTAGGTTTTCTTGTTCCCCGATTATGTATCCAATATCACTATTTATATACATATCTCCAGATAGCGAGACTTTCTTATAGGAAAGCCCTTCTATATAGGCATACATTCTCGCTTGCTGTAATGTTGAAAGTCCGTACCCGTTAAACATAACGGTGTATTTCGGCTTCTCAAGTATCCATGATCTTGCGATCCCTGATTTTTTTTCGTTGTACACTCTAAACGCGAGAAAATCGTTAATATATAGGTCTTCTAACACTGTGTCGTCTCCTGAGAAAAAACAACTCCGGCTATCCCCGAAGTCCCCACCTCTCCAGTCGAAATTATCTGTTATATCGTAGTAGAATTTTTCTACTTGTATACAGTGTTCTTTTACTATCGTTCCGATCTTAGATAGCAATGCTGGAGGCACTTTATACCCAATGCTGTGCAATCTTTTTGATATTCTTTTAGGATAAGTTCCCTTTGTAGTTGCCCAGAATGGTTTAATATCATCTATCCTTTCTGGGTTCATCCCGTATTTTTCGAGAAGTCTTTTAACCTGATTTATGCCTTCTGCGTTTATCTTATTGTCTGGGATTTCAATTGGTTTCATGACTTCCTCCGCACATTATGCAAACGTCGTCTATAATAAAGGCTTTTACTACATAGTCTTCACATATTTTACACTTGCCGATTAGCGCTCGACAACACCTGCATTTGTCTTCTATCACATTTTCTCTTTCTTCCTCAGTCCCGCATATCTTGCAGGTTGCGTGCCTGCATTTATAACAAACAGTATTTTCTTCTTTGAACATGGCTGCACCACATTCTTCGCATTCGGAGAAGTCTGATTCCTTCCCGACTATATGTTGATAACGCCCAAAGTCGTCTGAATTTGTTATTAAGTACGCGCTATTCTTATTTACATAAGTTGATTCTGGTAATTTTAATTCAACCTGAAACACGTTCTTCTTCTTTAATATTTCTCTGGCTATATGCGCTACTTCTGATGGGGTATAGCCATAAGCGTTGAACGTTATATATTCTTCTCCTTCATCAGAAGTCATGCATTCCCCGTTCCCAATATGTTTAACCTGTGCTATCCACGCCCTTGCACATCCACCCCCGTTTGAATTATAAAACCTTAATGCTTTTACTTCTAAGTCTCTTAATGTCTTTTTACTATAAGCCTGCCCTGCCCAAAAACAACTCCTTGTATCTCCAAAATCCCCTGCATCCCAATCAAACTCTTCCACCACGTCGTATAAGTATTCCCTTCTCTTCAGCTTTTGTTCGTTATTTATAGCTTTCTTCATATCGCCATCAAATGCGAACATCTTTCCCACGTTGCTCTTTATATATCGCTCAACTCGTTTAATAATTTTCATGCCGTTATCGGCTTTATACACCCATTCTATATTTTTATCTACACCTTCTATTTCTTTTCCGTTAAAACCGACAAGCACCAGGTGGGACAGGATCTTCTCCTTAAGCCTATCGTTTATCTTTGTGTCAACGCAGAGTTTATTCATTTTTTTGTTGCCCTCCTAAAACTTTCGTAATAATCTTCAACGCTATTGTATATTTCTTTTGCAGTCCTGATTGATATTAAGTTGCCAACTTTAAGAGCAACGCTATATTGCCCGTTAAATTTATCTGCCAGTATGCCTTTTACTGGCCCTGTTTTCCCTTTTATCCACACTGTTTCACCGGCCATTTTTTAGCCACAACTCCTTTTCCACTTTGTTGATCCACTCTTCAACAACTAAAATATCTTGTTCTTCCCCGAACTCGTAAACAAGGTCGAGAATTATCTCTACTGGATCCACAGGATCCACAGGATCTGGACTACTTGTTATATTCATTTCTACTTCTTTCCCTACTATTGTTTCCACGGAATAGCCTTTTAAGTGTAAAAGCTCTGATGCTTTTTTTGCGCTTATATTGTCTGGAACATCAAAACCGGCTTTTAATAGCTCTTTTGCTATCAATTTTACATCATTCTTCATTTTTAGTTTCATTTTCTTTCCTCTCTGCACAATCTACGCATAGTTCGCCGCGCATATTGTTGTGTGAAAATATCTCTTCGCAATTTTCACATTGCTTTGTATTGTCATCTATGCATTCGAGACAAAATTCGTGCCCATCACAAGTTTCCCTACACGCCTCTTTGTATACATTCTTCTGGCATCCCTCACATTCTATCGTCTCGTTATTGAAGCACCATTCGCACAGATATACTTCATACTTGCCGTCTGATGCCTCCTTTGTTTCGTTGTTTCTCACGATGTCGTTGCAAAAGTCACAGGTGAAATAATAGTTCTCGTAACAATAGTGGCATACTTTTAAATCTCCTGATGTACTCCAATATGCGTTATCATTATTCACAATATCTTCGCATTCGTCACACAGTGAATAATACTTGCTAAAGCAATTATCACATATCAAGTCTCCGCCACAATTCACAAACTCTTCGTATAACTCTTCTCCGCAGTGAACGCATGTCTCTTCGCAATCAATATTAAAGTCATGACTTGTAAAGTCTATGTCATTCCCTATCGCATATCCCTCTCCATTGTTTATATAAAGCAATCCATCGCAACAGCCGTTATTGGTTAGGCTGATTTGGATTGATTGCTCTAACCCTTCGGCTACCCTTATCATTTCCGCGAGATGTCGGGTTTCGATCCCATATCCGTTAAATGCTATGATAAAGTTGCCGTATCTCTTTACCCAACATCTTGCCATCCCCTCATCTTCATTTTTATATACCCTAAATGCTTCAAATCCGTTATCCATCATAACGGATTTTGCGTTTTCCCTGTCTGTCCAAAAGCAGCTCCCGGCGTCTCCAAATTCTCCCCTTTCCCAATTAAAGTTGTCTGTGTAATCATACGTAAAACTTTGTTTTATCAGTGAATGTTCTCTTGCGATATTACCTATTTCTGACACTTGTTTTGGTGTCAGCTTAATTCCGGCCTTATAAAGCGCCCTCCTTACTCTTTTAGGGTAAGTCCCATCTTTTGTCTTCCAAACACGTTCGACACCTTTTATAAGGTTATACGCATTGTTTGCGTATATCTTTTCGCTACAGATGTAGTCTATTATTTTTTGAAAGACTTGCTCCCGCAACTCATTTTGATCTATCTCTACTCTCTTTTTCATCTTTCTCTCCTTGTGAGTTTTCTACAAACGTCTTCCCTTTTTACTCCTTTCTGTTTATTACGTCTCCACACAAGGCGTCGCCACCTTGTGTAGAGAAATAACAATCACGCTTTCTTCATACGTCGTTCTTTTATTTGGATATCCAGGATCTCTCTTCTGGTCAACTGTGTCTGCGAAACGCACAGCGACTGTTTACGCATTTCTTTTTCTTTTCTCTTTCTCTTAAACATTGCGTTCTCCTTCCAGTTGACGTAAAAAGGCACCCTTATCTTTTGCTATAAGGGTGCCTTTCTATTAAGCATCATCACAGGGCTTTCGTTATAATGTGCAATACAAACCCCAACCCTGCGATACAGGTTAATATGTAAATCAAGCCTATAATTCCTTCTATCATTCCAATACTCCTTCTCCCACTAAGATTTCTGCCACATCTTTTAGCACTGTATTAAAACACACCCCTCTTCCCCATTCTTTTAAGAATGCTTGTTCTTCTACTGCCCCTTCGAGTATTTCTTTTATAAACACCGCAAACGCTGTCCCTCCGCTTAGCTGGAAGTGATAATGCAGATAATACAATGAATCTTTCCCTCGCCATATATGAGGATATGGTACAAAGTGATCGCAATCTGGGTCTTCCAATCTTAATATTTCATCCATTCCGTTTGTCTTTTGCATAAATTCGACAAGCGTTGTCTTCTCGTAGTTTTCTTTTACGTATTCTACCAACTTCCTGTCGAAGTGCAAGTCTGTTAGCGCATACGAATATACTCCCTCCCATTCTTTTTTCCAGGCGGATATTAGATAGGCCTTTTCCGCCATGTTTTCGTCCCCCAACATAACAACCCCATAACCACAATTGTAATATTCTCTTTTGTTAAGTATTTTTACTTCTTCTAATAACATATCTGCTAATAAAACATGCTCCCCACAGTCTTTTGCTGCTTTAATCCGTATACTTGCTATTTTCTTCTCCATTTTATACTCCTTCCTATTATTCCCCTAATTTCCAACTAATACTTTTACGTAGTCAATAATATTGGCTACACACCACACCCCCAACAAGAATATTATAAACAACAATCCTCCTGTTATAACTATCTCTACGCCGCTTATTTCCCCTTCCATCATAATCTTCTTCATTTCCTCAATCTCGTTTTTCATTTCTCACTCCAAATCAAACAGTTTAACGACAAACAAAACAACAGCATTGCTAACACGTTAAATTGCCCTATCCCTGTTACTTGCAAGAATAGGGTTTGCAAAAGTGAAAGAATGACTATACCTTTCCAGTTCATTTTACGGTCTCCATTTCTGCTAAAATATTCGTCTCTATCTCATCTTTGAGTTTTCTTGCTTCTTCAGCTATATGCCAAATTTTTTGCACGAAGTAGTGGGCATCAACTTCGCTTTCGCATTCAACTTTATACTTCTTTCCATTTAACTCAAATACTATCTTGAACATCGTTATTTCCTCCTTGTTGGTGTAAATGTATCTTCCCCAATTGATTCATAACATGAATATACTACTGTTTCTATGGCGTAGATTTTTTCTTCTTCGTCAAAGTCAATACTTGTCTTTAATTCCACTCCGTGAAGCACAACTCCTCCTTCTGTTTGCTCTGCGCTATCTGCCAATACGTCTCCCAAGTCTCCTGGTATACATATAATACCAGGTTTATTCTCGTCGTTTTCGTGTATCTTTAGTCCTTCAAAAAACATACTCTCAACCCTTTCTCTCTGTCGCACAGCGACAGTATATTGCGCAAGCGTCGTCTCTACCAACAACGCTTGCGCTTCCCATTTTCCCTTTGATTTCTCTTTAGATTTACGTCTTGCTAATTCATCATCGCCTCATATTGGTGCAGCTTTACCAGTATACTCCTGGCTATCATCAAGAGTATGACTATTTCTTCAATACCCCCCTCGCACTTCAACAGTGCTTGCTCTTCCCTTTCGACGTCCAGTCCCATTTGCTTGCATATTGCAAGCTTTTCTTTTAACGCTTCTCTTTCGCTTTTCATTTTTCTCTCCTCTTTCTTTATTAAGGGCGTAAGCCCTTTCCTCTGCCTGCACGTTTTATTGCAGGCAGAAGGAAAAGGTTTACTTTTTCATTGTTGCTGCTGCTATTGTCCCATTTCCGCCTCCTACTGCGATTATACTACCGGTTATCATCCCCTCCTCTTCCCCAAGTTCCCTGTCCCCCATATCTCCTCCTTTAGGTATGACTCTAAAGCCACCCTTGTTAACAACTATCAATATATCTTTTGCGTAGAAGTTATCTTCATCTTTTTCCCAATAATTTTCATCTTTATCTCCTTACCATTGAGACTGCATAGCCTCAATTTCTCTGATTTTCTGTGCGACTTTCTTCCCTTGCCGGAAATTAAACCACCTCCTCTTTCTCTTCAAGTTTTTCCTAATTCTATCCTGGAGCTTTTGGATTTTCATTTATCTTCTCCTTTGCATTCACATTCTTTTCCTTCTCCGCTTTTGCAAAGAATATATCCTATTCCTGCGCATTTCGTGCAGTCTTTCTGCTCCCCATAGCACCGGTCACAAAAGTATTTTTTATATACCGGTACTACTCCCCAATCCCAGCATTTCTCACACTTTGCCATAACGCTTTCCTCTTTCTTCCTTATACCGTTCTCCCTTTCTCTAAAATAACAAATTCAACCATTGCGTCCACTCCGAGGACGTACTTTATATCTTTTGTTATTTTATCCTTCAAACTTAAGATGGATTCTTCTTCGGGGAGGTCACTTACCTTTACTCCCACCGCTCCGTATCCATCTTCGTCCTCAAACACTAACAAGTTTGTCCCTTTATGGTATTTGAAGAATATAGACAAACTAACATTTACTCCTTCCCATTCCTTTTTGAATTCCTCATAATCCTCCCTCCCGTTCAGGATTTCCATAATGATGTCTATATCTATCCACTCTCCCAATATACACATAGTCATATGTAACACCACCCGTTTCGAATTAATGTTGCTATATTTGCCATGCAGTCATCGCTATCTCGAAACAAAAGAATAAAATGGTCGTTCAATTTAACACCTCTTTGGTGACTAATATCAAAATTATCCCAATGTTCATCGAGTGGTATTGTATCAGGGGGCTGATCGCATCCTTTTTCTACAGCAAAGAATTTTCTCCTTCCACAACCGTCTAATTTGTATATTTTCTTGCTAACATAAAATTCATACAGTCTCGCCCCGCATCCACTACATGGATTCCCCGCATTTTCTTCCCGACAAATTTCGCATGCCTTTTCCATCTTTCTTTCCTCTCTTTTCTCTTGATTTAAGGGCTTAAGCCCTTTCTCCTGCCTATAGATTTTTCTATAGGCAGGGTGAAAAGGCTTACATCCCTACAATCCTCCTGTCGCCTCTTCTATCATATTCCAAGGGACATTATAATTCTCCCCGTGTTTGTGGTACCACAGTGCGCTTAGAGTCTCAGCCCATCCTCTTCCTAAAATTTCGTCCACAAATACCTCTTCTCCTTTCGCATTCCTCTTCTCCACTTCCTTCTCTACGTCTCGCTCAAAACATATTGAGCATCCGTCAATATTTCCTCCGTCCCAAATGTAGTATATTGGTTCATTAAACACCTCTTCTACTGTTCCCAACAATTC
>MTKW01000589.1_pt1 | contig 71254 bp, 55 predicted proteins | sample 1042761 | NCBI WGS metagenome assembly MTKW01 (sample SAMN06205366, study PRJNA360243) | anaerobic digester metagenome | biome: Wastewater treatment plant; feature: Anaerobic digester sludge; material: sludge; isolation source: anaerobic digester fed with sludge from wastewater treatment plant ... | reverse complement strand
GTAAATTTTATCAGGACCCTGTTCATTGTAGTAAAAAGCTTGCTGTGGCTCTTTATTGCCTTTAGCAGCTTTTTGAAGCCATTTTGTGGAATTTTCTTTATCTCCAAGCTTTGAATAGACTAATCCTTTGTAGTATTCCACATCATTTTCTGCGATGGTAGAAAGTTTTCCTTCTCCCAAATTGTGGGGATAACTGTCTGTTTCGTTCAGTAGTTGCAGCGCTTTTTTATAGTCTCCGGTCCTCATGGCTTCTTCAGCCAGAGCAAATCTGCTCAACACATACTGTCCGACAATTTTACCTTCACCACCTTCCCATGGGTGGAAATGACGGGAGTTGATTAAATCGTAAGCTGTTTTATACTGACCAGTGAGATTATAAAGGGTAATCCTCTCTACACAAAGGTCATCTCTGTCTTCAACAAGATTTTTATACTTGTCGTAATTCGAGAGTCTTTGAGAAAGTGGCACATTCATTTTTTTGTACAACTGATCCAATTCCATAAAGATTCTCGAATCTGTTTTATCCAGTTCAAATGCTGCTTCAAGAAGTTCTTTGGCCTCTTCTTTTTTGTTTAGCTTGTTATAATAAGCTAAAGCTAAGTTTCTTAAAGCTGTTGGATAAGTGTTGTCCAATTTTACCGACTGCTCCCAGCATGTCACAGCATCCGGATACTGACGATGTCCGTACCAGAAGTTTCCTAAATAGTAGTAAGCCTTAGCCGTGTCAGGATTGATTGAAATCGCATTTTCAAGCACTAAAACTTCCTCCAATTTATTAGGGAAACAGTAGTTAGGAGACATTTTTTCAGCCTTTTCATAGCATGTCTTTGCTGTTTTTGTATCGTTCTTCAAGAAATGAAGGTATCCCATAAAATAGTGTACCATGGGATATGAACTGTCTTTGATGATGTCTAACAAGCTCAAAGCTTCATCATACATCCCTGCACCCATGAAGTCAATGGCATATTCAATATAAGTATGAACCTTAGATTGGAGCAATGATCTTATCTCATCTAATACTTTTGAATCTTTGGTTATCAGATATTTTTCAAAAATAACACCGATGTTAAACATATCTATTTCCAAAGAATCTTCGATAAGCTTCAATGCCAAATCTTTTTTACCAAGCTTGCGCAGGATGGATGCTTTTAGCTGACGGGCTTTGTGATTATGCCAGTTTTTGATCAATGCCTTATCGACATGCTCCAGGGCAAGCTTAAAATCTCCTCTTTTACAGTCAATCTGAGCTATTGCAAAATAGGCCGCGTCTTGCCATTCACTGTTCCAGGCCGACTTGTAAAATGCGTCGTAAGCTTCATCGAATTTACCCTGATATTTCAAGGAAAAACCCAGGTTGTAATAAGGCTCTCCATTGTATGGGTTAGGATTATGTCTTGTAATACTCTTTACAGCCTTTTCAAAATAGGGTTGAGACATTTTGAACTGACCTCTTCTCAGGTAATACAATCCCAAAGCATTGTTACATCTGACATCGCGATCGTCTCTTCTCAATGCTTCTTTATAATAATCAACCGGATTATAAGTTGCGTGTCTGTATTGTTCCAGATGAAGTCCCGACAAATACAAACCTTCGTTTGTTTTAATCTCATCGACTTTCAATACGGCTTTTGCAGGTTCCGGTGTTTCTTTTTCCGGTAATTTTTTTGTACTGTACTCAAGAAGAAGTTTCCCGTTTTTGTCAAAAATGTTTAGAACCAGGTATTCCTCACCGGTGTAATCAAACTGATACTTAGCCGTATTTTCAGGTGAAACATCCACCGTTTTATCAAAAACAGTGTTTCCGGATTTATCCCGGATCAGGATACGAACGCCTTCAAATTTTGAAGTCGTATAAACGATGATATTACCTACTCCTTTTTCTACATAAATATTTGCCAATACATCCTTCGTTGCATTTTTAACGTATTCTACGTCGGAATAAGGCATAAAGTACTGCGACCATGACTTCTCTTCAAATGGGTGCAACCAACTGAAGTCCGGTTGGTTATCGGTATAAACTCCGGTCATCAGTTCTATATAAGGACCGTCCTCATCCGTAAGGTTTCTGTCCCAGGCCTGCCCAAAGTCTCCACAGCCCCAGGTCCATTGTTTCTTCCCGGGTGATACGTGATGGTTGGCCACATGTAATAATCCGGCTTGTACATCATCCTCATAACCTCCGACGAAATCAAATTTTGACAACACTGCCATATAGGAAGTAGGAACAGGAACGTTTTTATATTTTGAAATATCAACGCCTGCCGAATAATCGTGCTTGTAATACGTTCCGGTAGCGATAGGGAAGGTAGAAACTTCGCGTTTACCGTGATCGAAAACCGCATGAATATCGGGCGGAAAAACTGATTTATAATGATCGTTTACAACCACTGCCGGATTTGCCCACCAAAGAAAAGTTTGCGGAAAATTGGTCCTGTTATAGACTTTCACCTTAATTTCCACATAAGCCTTGTCGGGATACAGCGTAAACCCTTGCATGCCCTTGGTCCTGAACATTCTCTCAACCTCGCTGCACCAAACAGTTACACTGCCATCTTCATTTTCTTCGATCAAACTTTCTGTTGGCAGAAAAGTACTCGGGCGATGATGTTGTGGCCAGTTGAATTCAATTCCTCCGGAAATCCACGGTCCTGTAAGCCCTACTAGTGCAGGCTTAATGACCTGATTGTAATAAACAAAATGACGTTTTTTAATTTTATCATATCCCATTTGTAATCTTCCACCTAATTCAGGAAGGATCATTATTTTCAAATAATAATTTTCGAGAAACACAGCTCTGTATGCTTTTTCAATTTTCTCGTCTTTTATTTTTTCAATAACCGGATATGGATATACAACGCCGGAACTACCTTGATAAACTCTTTTTTCGAGAAACATTGGATTTTTTTCATTTTCCCCTGTTTCATAGGTAGGAAGCATGATTGTTTCTTCCCAGGCTTTCACTTCCCCATATTTGTCTACCGTAGGTCTGATTAAATACTTCGTTATTTCTTGCATAATAAAAATTTATGTAGTTAATAATGCGATTTAAAATCTCAGCGGATACTTGCCTTATCCAACAATTTCCTTTTCAATTTCTTCTAAGCTCTTTCCTTTGGTTTCCGGCAAGTTTTTCCTTAAGAAAAAGAAACCCGAAAGACAGATCAGTCCGTACAACCAGAATGTTCCATAAGCTCCAAGTCCTTTGTTGAGCAGTGGAAATGAGAAAGTAAGAATGAAACAAGCGGTCCAGAGAGCAAAGGTTGATATTGCCATGGCTTTTGCTCTAACTCTGTTTGGGAATAATTCGGAAATTACTACCCAGGTGATAGGCGCCAACGTCATAGCATAACATGCTATCGCTAAAACAACCAAAATCAACATAGGAATCCCGGTAACTTTAAAGTAATATCCGGCTCCTAAAATGGCATAAATACTTGTCAGTCCGACGGTACCCAACAACATGAGAGACTTTCTTCCCAGTCTGTCAACTGTGTACATGCCAACAAAAGTAAAGATGACATTTACAATACCTGTAATGACGATGTTGAAGAGCATATCAGATACGTGGTATCCCGCAGATGAAAATATTTCTTGTGCGTAATTGAAAATCACGTTGATCCCGCACCACTGTTGAAGTACTGCTATCACTATTCCGATGATAATAATTTTTTTCATCTTGCCCTGGAAAAGGGACTTAAGCTTGATGTTGCCACTGCTGCTTTCACCTTTCGTGGATAAAATTTCATTGACTTGAGTTTCGGCATATTGCTTACCTCCAAGTTTGTTGAAAACCTTAAAAGCCTTTTCTGACTTGTTGTTTATTGCCATCCACCTGGGACTTTCCGGTATAAAAAACACCATTATAAAATATAGCAATGCAGGAGCAGCGCACACCCAAAACATCCATCTCCATCCTGTTTGTACGTTCCAGGATAAAAGAAAATTTTCTGAGGCAATAATAGGTTTAGCAATTAACCAATTGACTATCTGTGCGGACAAAATGCCTAAAACCGTGGTCAATTGGTTTATGGAAACGAATTTTCCTCTAACGGCTGCCGGAGAAATCTCTGAAATGTACATAGGAGAAACGGTTGATGCAATTCCGATTGCGACACCTCCGAATATTCTATAGGCAATGAGTACAGAAATAGTATGAGAAAAGCCGGTTCCGACGGATGCTGCAATAAAGATCAATGCGGCGATCATCATCAGAGGTCTTCTGCCATACTTATCTGCAAGACTTCCGGCAATTGTAACACCAATCAGGCAACCTAAAATGGCACTTCCCATCACCCAGCCTTGCAATGACGGTAAGTGACCGATATTGAAATAAGCTTCATAAAAAGGTTTTGCTCCCCCTATGACAACCCAATCATATCCAAACAGGAAACCACCCAATGCGGCGGTCAGGGACATTAAAAGTAAATAAGCAGTATTAATGCTTGAAGTGCTCGTGTTCTTCATACGACAATATTGTTGTGTTCTCAAAATTAATTTTGTTACTGCAAAGTAACGAGATAATAATGAATGAAAAAATGTACACTACTATGTAAAATATGTAAAAAAAAACTATATTTTTATTTGTTTTTACTCAATAAAAACTATATTTGCAAATAAAAATGTAAAAAACCATTGAATGCCGCATGCTGTCGGCTTTTACAGTAAATCAGTTGTTTCACAAATCATATTTTATAAAATGAGCAAAAGAATAGGAGAAGGTTTTAAGGGCGAAAGGGCTATTATATTACCTTATAATATTAGAGATTTGTTAGCCACAAATCCAATCACAGAACAATTATATGTTACTCATATTGGGTATTATCCTTTTGCGAAATACCATTATAGGAAACGCGAAAAAGGTACCAATCAATATATTCTTATTTATTGCGAAAAGGGTAGTGGCTGGATAGAATTTAACAATGAGGTTCACAGACTTACGCGTGATATGACATTTATTTTACCGCCTAACCAACCTCATGCTTATGGTGCTGACGATAAAACTCCCTGGAGTATATACTGGATACATTTTATGGGATCGAAAACTTCTATGTTTTCACAGATAGTCAATAAGACAGTTGACACTTCTATTTCTTTTGATAGTAGAAATTTGGATAGGATTCTATTGTTTGAAGAGATTTATCAAAACTTAGAGATGGGGTATAGTATTGAAAATCTGGAATATACCACTTTTTGTCTGATGTATTTTTTGGCTTCACTGAAATATTTAGTTCAATACAGGGAGGTAAAAAAACCTAAGGAACTTGATGTTATTCAAAAAAGTATTTTATTTATGAAGGATAACCTTGAGAATAAGATAACATTGGACGACATTGCTAATTCGGTTGGTTACTCAAGCTCTCATTTTAGCAACTATTTTACCCAAAAAACAAATTTCCCTCCATACGATTATTACAATCAATTAAAAATTCAGAAAGCTTGTTCTTATCTTCAATTTTCTGATTTAAAGATCAAGGAGATAGCCTATAAACTTGGATATTTCGATCAATTTCATTTTTCAAAAGCGTTTAAGAAAGAGACGGAAATGAGTCCGAAGGATTACAGGAAGAAGTATAATCCTTAAGTGGCGGTGTCTCATAAGTGCCCAACTGCTGCGTTGCTTTCGATATTCGGGCTCAGTCACATACTTCAGTATGCTCCTTCGCCCTCAATCTCAGCGCCTTGCATTTGAACACTTCTAAGACACCTCACTGTTTTCTAATTGAATAATTGTTTTGAGACAGCCCTAGGATATATATCTAAAAAAACTGCCTCAAAATTATTTTGAGACAGTTCTTTCATTATATCAAACTCTTCTGAAAACCTTCTTTTAGAGGATTATGCTTTGGCAGTATCTTCCTTTTCTTCTGTTTTCTTGGTAGTTGTTTTTTTAGCAGGTGCTTTTTTAGTTGTTTTTTCTTCAGCTACCTCCTTTTCAGCTTTCTCGGCTTTTTCAGCTGGTGCCTTTTCAGCTTTTGCTTTCTTAGTTTCTACCTTTTCTTCGGCGGGCTGTTCGGCCTTTTTAGTTGTAGCTTTGGCTTTCTTTTCTGCTTTTGCTTCTTTTTCGGCCGGTGCCTCTTCTGCAGGTTTTTCTTCTGCAACGGCTTCAGCGGGTTTTTCAGCCTTCTTCGTAGCTTTTTCTTCAGTTACCACCTTCTCAGCTACTTCAGCTTTTTCTGTGGCTTCAACCTTTGCTGATTTAGCCTTGGCAGCCTTTTTAGCCTTTTCAATGGCAGCAGTTTCCATTTGATCTTTCAAATCGGCCAAAGATTGGATGTCTCCTAAAGTAGTTTTTTCAATGCTTGTTACCGGAGCAGTATCCTCTTTTTTAGTGCGTTTGCCGGTCTTTTTAGCCGGAGCAGCTTCTTTTTCAGCACGTTTTTCATCTTCATGAATGCGACTGTGTGAAAGAATGATGCGCTTTGCATCCTTATTGAATTCAATTACTTTGAAAGGTAATTTTTCGTCCAACTGTGCTTGAGAACCGTCTTCTTTTACCAAATGTTTGGGTGTGGCAAAGCCTTCTACGCCGTAAGGCAGAGATATAACTGAACCTTTATCCATCACTTCGATGATTACGCCTTCATGAACACTGTCCACTACAAATAAAGTTTCCAATGCATCCCATGGATTTTCTTCAATTTGTTTGTGTCCCAGGCTTAAACGACGATTTGCCAGGTCAATTTCAAGTACCTGAACTTCTATCTCACTACCAATCTGAGTAAATTCTGATGGGTGTTTGATTTTTTTCGTCCATGATAAATCTGAAATGTGAATCAAGCCATCAACGCCTTCTTCAATTTCGGCAAACACTCCGAAGTTAGTGAAGTTACGCACTTTAGCAGTGTGTTGTGAACCTACAGCGTATTTTTCCTCTATGGTATCCCATGGGTCAGCTTTCAGCTGTTTGATACCCAGAGACATTTTGCGTTCTTCACGATCTAACGTAAGGATAACGGTTTCCACTTCGTCACCAACTTTCAGGAAGTCTTGTGCGGAGCGTAAGTGTTGTGACCAACTCATTTCTGAAACGTGGATCAAACCTTCCACGCCCGGAGCAATTTCTACAAATGCGCCGTAGTCAGCCATTACTACCACCTTACCCTTGATCTTATCACCAACTTGCAGGTTGGGATCCAGGGCATCCCATGGGTGAGCTGACAATTGTTTCAGACCTAATGCAATGCGCTTTTTGTCTTCATCAAAATCAAGTATTACCACATTGATTTTTTCATCCAGGCTAACAATTTCTTCCGGATGAGAAACACGTCCCCAGGAGGAGTCGGTAATATGAATCAATCCGTCCATACCGCCCAAGTCGATAAACACACCGTAAGAAGTAATATTTTTTACGATACCTTCCAGGATTTGACCCTTTTGTAGCTTGCTGATAATTTCTCTTTTCTGATTTTCTAATTCAGCTTCAATCAGTGCTTTGTGTGATACAACCACATTTTTGAATTCATGGTTGATTTTGATCACCTTGAATTCCATGGTTTTATTAACGAACACATCGTAGTCGCGGATAGGTTTAACATCAATTTGTGAACCCGGTAAGAAAGCTTCTATACCGAAAATGTCGACGATCATACCGCCTTTGGTGCGACATTTTACATAACCTTTTACAATTTCTTGTGTTTCTAATGCTTCATTGATGCGATCCCATGCACGTGTCATGCGTGCTTGTTTATGGGAGAGGATCAGTTGTCCTTTTTTATCTTCCTGGCTTTCAATATAAACTTCAACTACATCACCAACTTTTAAATCAGGATTGTAGCGAAATTCGCTCATAGGTACGATGCCATCGGATTTGTAGCCAACATTGACAACTACCTCCCGTTTGCTGATAGAAATAACTGTACCGTCAACTACTTCCTTATCCTTGATGGCGGTCAGTGTGCTATCATAAATTTTTACCAGTTCTTCTTTTGCTGTAGCATCTCTAAAATCGTCCTTTTCGTAAGCATCCCAATCAAATTCTTTTTCCTGGGCAGGTTCTTCAATTTTTTCAGTTGCTTTAGAGCTTGCTTCCTCAATTACCTCAACAGGTTTGGTTTCCTCTTTTTGTTCTTCTTTTACAGCGGCAGGCGCTTGCTCTTCAACAGGAACCTCCTCCTTAACTTCCTTAGCTTCCTTAACTTCTTTGACTTCCTTAACTTCTTCTTCTTCCTCCTCCTTCTCAACAGGAGTCGTTACTTTTGCTTCTTCAGTTTCTACTTTGTCAACAGCCTTAACTTCCTCAGGTGTTGTTTGTTGTGGCTCTAATGCCGGATCTTGATTTTCTTTCATTTCTGAACTTTTTACTAAAAAATTAGTGGGTTAGACAATATATTAATATATAACACAAAAAATGCGGCTGCAAAGGTACAAAATAATATTGAATGTGTCAATATGTTTAAGCACAAGGATTTTAGATTTTATCAATGTTTAGAACTTGCTGTATACCACATTGACCTTAATGGGTTTTTTGCTGTGGTTACCACCACAAATGGTCACACCACTCAGCAGGAATTGCTGGGAAACATCTATGATAACGTTATTGCTTGACAGTTTTAATCTGATTGGCACCAACAAAAAGTTAATATTATCGGGGAGTGTCAGGTTGTTTTCTTTTGCCTGCTTAAATTCATGGGCGAGCAATTTTGAAATATCGAAGGAATAAAAGTAGTCAATCTCCTCGGTGTCAGGATTGATTTTACGATCGTAGCTACCTACGATGGCGCAAGTGTCCGCGGGGAGTTCTCTTTTGTTGAAAAATCTTTCGAGTGAGTTTTCCTTGATCAGCAACACATTGGATGGGATGGGTAAGGGAAAAGTTTCCTTATTCAGATTGTTGATATCAACCCTCAGTTTTGCGTCGTTGATAAAGACTCTTGAGCCTTCCGATTCAATTTTTTGCTGCATCTCTTTGATTGGCAGTTGAATACGCGTGTATATATTAGCCGGTGAAGAAATATGGTGAACCTGTTCCGGTTGATTGTTCAACTGATTTATGATGTTTGCCTTATCAGGATTGAGGAAACGATTAACTTGTCGAACCCATGTGTTTGCAGGAAAAGTAACCGAACTGTTCACAGTTACGATAGAATCTTGTCCGGTTATGTCTTTTAATGTGTAGGTATAGCTGTGATAATATTCCAAATCAATTTGTCGCACATACAGCATGGAGGCTGAACCGAAATCGGTTGTAATGTACATGCCCTTGAAGAAATCGAAAAATTTTGAATCTTGTGAGTAAGTGTCGGATTGTACGTTGCTGAATCGCTGCAAGAAATCATTGTTTAGTTTGATGATTACGTAGGGTATGGCGTTACTTCCACTTGCATCAACAGCGGTGAAGACCTTTTCACCAATCAATAAGGAAGGATCAGATTTATCCACATACTCATCCGGATTTAGATTGCTGGGGTAGGGCTTCATGTAATCGAAGGTTTTTTTATTCATTTCATACACACTGACGTGCATGGGAGCATGTTGGTCGCCGAAGAATTTCTTATAATACATTACCAACAGAATTGAATCCGGCTTTGCATGACTAGGATAGACGTGATTTTTGGGATATTCTACCTGAGCCAAAATATCGGCATGGACTGTCCCGTAAGTATTATCGGAAAAAGTACCCAACAAAAATGAGTCGGGGCGAGAATACATGAAATCGACAGAATAATCTTCAGAATTGATGTTAAATCTGTCGAATGTAACTGAAATTTTATCGCCGGGAGGTTGAATACTGCTTCCCATATCTGTTATGTTGCTCTCGTTGCATGCGGAAAAAACAATCAGGAGGGATGCAAAGAGCTTCAGTATGCGGCTGTTCATACGTGTTTTGTGATCAAGTTTTTGTTAAAGAAACACTATTAAAAAATTTAACGTATTCATCAGCATAATCCTCATCCGGTGTGTAAGGAAGGAAACTTTTATTCTTTTCTTTGATGTATTTAAGTATCTCCGGATTTGTATCGGCTTCGGATTGTATGATGCCGTCAGAATAATCAATGGCAAGTTTACTCAAAGCCAAATAATCAATTTCTTTGCCTTGCAGGTGAACCAGGTCTTTTGACTCAATGCCTTCCAAAACTAATTTTTCTGTAAAAATATCTCTGAAAGGCTGTTTGAAATCATCTTTAAACAAAGAATATATGACTTTTGAATGTCTGAAGAATGGATCTTGGTTGAATGCCCTTTTAACATATAAGGGTGCCAAAGCTGTCATCCAACCCAGGCAATGAACGACGTCGGGCGTCCATCTTAGTTTTTTTACTGTTTCCATCACGCCGCGCACAAAGAATATTGTTCTTTCGTCGTTATCAATAAATTCTTTTCCGTCTTCATCATAAATGGTAAATTTTCTTTGAAAGAAATCTTCATTGTCGATGAAATAGACTTGCAAACGAGCAGATTGGATAGATGCTACCTTGATAATCAGAGGGTAATCAGTATCATCGATGATTAGATTCATACCAGACAACCTGATGACCTCGTGCAATTGATTGCGTCGTTCATTAATTACTCCGAATTTGGGCATGAAAGTTCTGGTTTCTTTCTTTCTTTCTTGCATTGCCTGTGGTAAATACCTGCCCATATCCGCTACCGGGGATTCCGGTAAAAAAGGAAAAATCTCCTGAGAGATGTAAAGAATTTTTTTATTTTTTTTCATGAATAGCGAAACGTGCCAGCCCTGAATTCTGGCAAATAGACATGCAAAGGTACAAAAAAAAGTTGGAATATTTTATTTTACGGGTGAATCCCAATAAGTTTTTGTACTTTTGGCAAATTTTATCATTTATACAAAGCATTTAAAATGGTCATAGCTAATACGGTTAATCAGGTTGAACAGGCGATGCAGCATGTTCGCATGTCTGGTCAGCGTGTGGGATTTGTGCCTACCATGGGGGCTTTACATGCCGGACACCTCAGTCTGGTACAACGGTCTGTAGCCGAAAATGATTTTACGGTGGTGAGTGTTTTTGTAAATCCTACGCAGTTTAATAATGCACAGGATTTAGAAAAATATCCGAGAGATTTCGCAAAAGATGAAGCTTTGTTGTTAAAGAACGGATGTGATTTGATTTTTGCACCGTCTATAGCCGACATGTATTCGGAAGAAGACTTGAAGAAGCCCTTTGAATTCGATTTTGCAGGCTTGGATAAAATGATGGAGGGTAAGTATCGTCCGGGACATTTTAATGGAGTGGTGCAGGTTGTTAGCAAGCTTTTTAACATTGTTGAGGCAGATAAGGCTTATTTTGGTGAAAAAGATTTTCAGCAGCTGGCCATTATACATCACATGACCAAAGTGATGGGGTTCGATGTTCAAATAGTTGATTGTCCGATTGTTAGGGAAAAATCCGGATTGGCTATGAGTAGCAGAAATGAGAGGTTAAGTCCGGAAGAACGAGAAATAGCAGCCGGAATATCGAAAGTGTTGTTTGAAAGTCTTAACTTTGTACCGTCATTTTCACCCCGGAAACTTGAAACCTGGGTTGAGAATGAGATTCGGAGTATTTCGGGATTGGACCTGGAATATTATGAAATAGTAGATACAAAAAGCTTACAGCCGGCACAAAACTGGGATAAACCCACGGTGGGATGTATAGCAGTTTATTGCGGAGGCGTAAGGTTAATTGATAATATCAGATGTTCGTAACAGTATTAAAGTCAAAGATTCATCGTGCTTCTGTTACAGAAGCGAATCTGAACTATGTAGGCAGCATTACCATAGATGAGAACTTAATGGAAGCTGCTAATATCATTGCCAACGAAAAAGTAGCTATTGTTAATATCAATACCGGCGCCCGGTTTGAAACTTATGTGATAACCGGAGAGCGTGGTTCCGGTGATATTTGTATCAATGGTGGTGCAGCAAGATTGGTTCAACCCGGCGACCTGGTTATTATCATGGCTTATGCCGTGATGGATTTCGAAGAGGCGAAAAAATTCAAACCAAAGGTAATCTTTCCGGATGCCAAAAATCACCTCTTGAATCAGTAAGCCCCGGCTTTACTCTTTCCCTTTTATGAATTTCAAACTTTTACAGACAGACTTAAATTCAAACGCGCGTGCGGGTTTGATCGAAACTGCTCACGGGAAGGTTGAAACACCTATCTTTATGCCGGTTGGTACAGTTGCTTCTGTGAAAGCAGTGCATTTTCATGAGCTGAAGGAAGACATCCGGGCACAAATCATTTTAGGTAATACTTATCATTTATATTTGCGACCCGGATTGGAGATTTTGGAGCAAGCCGGTGGTTTGCATCGTTTCATGGGTTGGGACAGACCTATTTTAACGGATAGCGGAGGCTTTCAGGTTTTTTCCTTATCAGCCAATCGCAAATTAACCGAGGAGGGTGCTTATTTCAGTTCGCATATCGATGGTAGTAAACACTTGTTTACGCCGGAGAAGGTGGTTGACATTCAGCGTATTATAGGTTCAGATATCATGATGGCTTTTGACGAGTGTCCTCCGGGAGACGCCTCTTATGATTATGCGAAAAAGTCCATGGAATTAACCCATCAATGGCTGAAACGAGGTTATAAGCATTTTCAGGAAACAGAAGGCAAATATGGTTATTTTCAAAGTTTTTTTCCCATTGTGCAAGGATGTGTGTATCCGGATTTAAGAAAACAATCGGCTGAGTACATCACTTCTGTTGGTGCTGATGGTAATGCAATCGGAGGTTTGGCGGTAGGCGAGCCTGTCGAAAAAATGTATGAAATGATAGAGGTGGTGAATGAAATTCTACCTCAGAATAAACCACGATATCTGATGGGTGTTGGTACACCAATCAATATTTTGGAAAGCATAGAAAGGGGAGTGGATATGTTCGATTGCGTGATGCCAACCCGCAATGGTCGCAATGGTATGCTTTTTACTTCCGAAGGTATCATGAACATGCGGAATGAAAAGTGGAAAAATGATTTTTCACCATTGGATCCCAATGGTACCTCTTATGTTGACCGCGCCTATACCAAAGCCTATCTGCGTCACCTTTTTGTCAGCAAGGAACTGTTGGCAATGCAAATAGCCTCCATTCACAATTTAGCCTTTTATCTATGGCTTGTGAAAGAGGCTCGTCAGCATATTTTATCCGGAACATTCGCCTCCTGGAAGCGGGATATGGTATCCCGCTTAGGCAGAAGACTTTAATTGATTTTTTGGGGTTTAGAACCAGCGCACGTAACAGAAATCCTGACGATGCGGTAAGTCCTGGTGCTTGGGGAACATGCGGAAAGCATACTTGATGGTTCCCGAAAGATTTAATTTGTAATCTAAACTGAAACGCATTTTTGAGCCTTCAGTAGCAATCAAATCCATTTCTTTCACTTCATGCAAAGTATCTTCATTGTTTTTGCATTTTTTCAGTACTACCAATTCAATTCCAACACCTTTATCGTTCAAAGCTTTGGTGTTGATGGTAACTTCCATCTTGTATTTTTTTCCAACCTGTGCATTGTGATATAGCTCCTCAGGAATTTGTACTTGTTCAACTTCTATGGCATCCCAATGAGAAGACATATTTTCCTTCCAGGCCGCGATTTCTTTTGCTTTCGTATAATTCTTTTCTTTTAGTAAAGCAGCACGTTTTCCCAACTTGTAGTAAAACTTATTGAAATAGTCATCCATCATCCTTTTTGTGGTGTAAATCGGTGTGATTTGAGCGATGGAATTTTTAATGTATTGTATCCACTCAGTAGAATAACCTTTGGTGTTCTTAGCATAATAAAGTGGTATAATTTCATTTTCCAATATGCTGTAAATGGTTGCTGCATCCAGTTGGTCCTGGTGTTCCTGGTTTTCGTAGGTCCGCTTGTCTGTCAATGCCCAGCCGGCACCTTTCACATAACCTTCATACCACCATCCGTCTAAAACTGAAAAATTCAGCACACCATTCATTTGGGCTTTTTGTCCTGATGTACCGGAAGCCTCCAGTGGACGAGTAGGGGTGTTGAGCCAAACATCCACGCCGGATATCAATCGTTTTGCCAATCGCATGTCATAATTTTCCAGGAAGATGATCTTTCCTAAGAATTGGGGCATACGCGAAATTTCAATGATTTGTTTGATCAATCCTTGTCCACCTCCATCAGCCGGATGTGCTTTTCCGGTGAACAGGAATTGTACGGGTCTTTGTGGGTTGTTTACTATTTTCTCCAGTCTTTCCAAGTCAGTGAAAATCAGGTGAGCGCGCTTGTAAGTAGCGAATCTGCGACCGAAACCAATGATTAGCGAGTTGGTGTTGATGGAATTCAGCACAGAAACAATTCGTGAAGGATCGCCCTGATTTTTCAGCCAACTGTCATGAAATTGCACTTTGATATAATTCACCAATTTGTTTTTCAAGACCATTCTTGTATCCCAAATCACCTGATCTGGTATTTGATGGATAGCTTCCCAAATTTTTTTGTTGGATTGGTCATCGTAGAAAGAAGCATCGAAATACTTTTCATACACCGTTTTCCATTCGGAGGCAGCCCAGGTGGGTAAATGAACGCCATTTGTCACATAATCAACATGCAATTCTTTTGGGAAATAACCTTTCCAAATGGGATTGAACATTTCCTGAGACACCATGCCGTGCAATTTACTTACGCCGTTCACTTCCTGGCAAGTATTGCAGGCAAAAACACTCATGGAGAATTTTTCATTCTTGTTGCCCGGATTTTCTCTACCCAGATCAATCAGATTATCCCAGCTGATGCCCAGTTTTGCAGGATAGGCATTCATGTATTTGATGAACAAATCCTCACTAAAGCTGTCGTGACCGGCAGGAACGGGTGTGTGTACCGTGTAAAGAGAACTTGACCTGACTACCTCTAATGCTTGCTGGAAGCTTAGTCCTTCAGCTACGTAGTCAACCAAACGTTGTACGTTGATCAAAGCAGCGTGGCCCTCATTACAGTGATATACATCTTTCTTGATACCTAATTTTTTCAGAGCCAGCATGCCGCCGATACCTAACATGATTTCCTGTTTCAGACGGTTTTCCCAATCACCCCCATAAAGCTGGTGCGTGATAGAGCGATCTTGCTCGTTATTCATGTCGTTGTCAGTATCTAACAGATAGAGCTTAACGCGCCCTACATCTACTCTCCAGAGGTAGGCATGTACAGTTCTATAAGGGAAGGGTACTTCCACTATCAGGGGATTGTCATCCTCATCTTTTACCTGAGTGATGGGTAAAGTATTAAAGTTTTGAGGCTCATAAGAGGCAATTTGCTGTCCATCAACGGAAAGCAATTGTGTGAAATATCCGTGGCGGTATAGAAAACCGATTGCAGTCATGTCTGCACCATAGTCACTTGCTTCCTTTAAGTAGTCACCTGCCAATACGCCCAATCCACCTGAATAGATTTTGAGGATTTCCGTTAATCCGTATTCCATGCTGAAATAGGCAATGGAAGGTTTATCAGCTTTTTTGGGAGCGTTGATGTATTTTGAAAATCTTTCGTAGATGCTGTTCAGTTTTTGAATGAACTCTTGATTTTCACCCAGTTCAACCAACTGGTCATGTGAAAGTATATTTAACAATAACACAGGGTTGGATTGGGCTTCTACCCAGGCATTATAATCGATTTTTCGAAATAAGTCCTTGGCTTCTGCATCCCAGTACCACCAGATGTTACGAGCTAATTCTTCTAATTTTTTGATGCTCTCGGGAAGAGAGGACTTTACGGTAATCTCTTTCCAATTCTCTGCATTGTAAGCATTAATTTTAATGTTCATGTGTTTATAATAAAGTTAAATTTGAGCTAAAAATATGTTCTATAAATAGAAAACGCAAAGATATATCTTTTTTACAGATAAAAGTATGTTTTATAACATGTTTTTAAAATAAAAACTCCCCACACATAACATGATGGGGAGTTTTAGGAGAGAAAAATGCCTGATACGTATAAATACACTTATATAATTATCGTACTATTTCTTCTTGCCGTATCTGCTGTTCAACGCATCCGTTACTTCTTTGGTAATGTTGTATTTTTGGTTTGAAATCAGCAGGTTGTCATTGGAAGTATTACTAAAAATCAATTCAAACTTTTTGACTTTGTTGTATTCAGTTAAGTAAGAATTGATAGAATCGCGCAACTGTTCACTTACCTTTTGTTGTAGGTCGATCAGTTCCTGTGACAGCTTGTTGTTCAATTGCTGTAAATCCTGTTCTTTCCTCATCAATCTTTCCTGCTCCTGCTCGGCGCGTTCGCGACTCAAAAAAGCGTTGTTTTCGAGCTTGCGTTGAAATTCTGCCATCTCATTTTGGAGTTGACGCGCTTTAACATTCAAATCCAGTCGGGAATCCTCTTGTTTTTTCATCAGGATTTCGTTGGATTCAATTGCAAACTGATAGTTCAATAACAAAGAATCAACGTTTACGTATGCTACAGGAAGTTGAACGCTCAGCGTAGAGTCAGGTCCGTACATTTCTCCATCAACCGAATGGATTTTGTTAAGTCTGCAAACCAATACAAAAAGAACGATGACGGCGACCAGTAATACCGCATTGAAAATGAGTGAAATGTTCTTCATACAATGAATTAAAAATTTTGTAATATGTCATCTGCCGTCTTTACAGCGGATGGCTTAGTTGATTTTCTTCGTGCTTCTCTGTCCTGAGATCTTGCACAGTTGATTCCTCTTTCCTTTAATGCTTTGTTACCACCAACATGGGAATTTGGAAAAGTTCCGTTTTTGACAAAAAACACACGTATTCCAAGAAGTAAAATTCCGATGAAAAGCAGAATTGCTGAAACTATAAAGGCTTTGAACATCATTTCTTGAATTGGGGAACAAAGATAATTTTAATTCATGCAAAAACTGCTAAATGTGCATTCAATTTTAAATAATTGAATGATATGACACATATTTTAACAATTTTATTAAATACGGTTATTTTTTGTTTTAACATGCTGTATGGGACTCTCGGTGAACTCTATTTGAGTTATTCACATGGGTAAAATAATTGAATAAATTACAGATTTACTTCAAAGTCCATGGTAGGTGGATAAACGCAATTTAGGTTTCTGTCACCGAATGCATTGTCTATCCTGGCAACGTTAATCCAAAATTTATTATCTTGAAGCCAGGGAGCCGGGAAAGCTGCTTTTTGACGTGAGTAGGCATGATCCCATTCGTCGGCAACCACCACATATTCCGGATGTGGAGCATGTAGTAATACATTATCCTCACGGTCTGCTTGCCCGGATTCGATTTCTTTGATTTCCTTAAAAATTTGGAGCATAGCTTCACTGAATCTGTCTAGTTCAGTTAAAGATTCGCTTTCAGTCGGCTCGATCATCAAGGTGCCGTGCACCGGAAAAGAGAGGGTAGGCGCGTGAAAACCGTAATCAATCAGTCTTTTAGCGATGTCTGTTTCTGTTATGCCGGATGTGCTTTTGAAGTTTCTGCAATCAATGATCAGTTCATGACCGACACGTCCTTTATCACCCTTGTACAAAACATCATAATGAGCGCCTAATTTGGCGGCCAGGTAATTGGCGTTTAGAATGGCAATTTGGGTAGCCAACTTCAGTCCTTCTGTTCCGAGCATGCGGATGTATCCGTAAGTGATGGGGAGAACGCCTGCACTTCCGTAGGGTGCGGCGGCAACCACATTTTTACCGAAAGCTTTATCGGGAAGAAATTCGGCGAGATGTTCGGCAACACAAATCGGACCCACGCCCGGACCACCGCCGCCATGAGGAATGGCAAAGGTTTTATGTAAATTTAAATGACATACATCTGCTCCGATGGTACCAGGATTAGTCATGCCGACTTGTGCATTCATATTGGCTCCGTCCATATACACCTGTCCGCCATATTGATGGATGATATCGCACAATTCTTTGACTTGGGTTTCAAAAATGCCGTGGGTGGAGGGATAAGTGATCATGCAGCCCAACAATACATTCTGATATTGCTCTGCTTTTTCCTTCCAGTCATCCAAATCCACGTTACCGTTTTCATCACATTTGGTTACAATGATATCCAGACCGGCCTGGCGGGCACTGGCAGGGTTGGTACCGTGTGCAGAAGCAGGGATCAAGACGGTTTTTCGCTGATTTTCTCCCCTGGCAAGAAAATACGAACGTATGGTAATCAGTCCGGTAAATTCGCCATTTGCTCCTGAATTGGGCTGTAAACTGCAAGCTGACAAGCCAGTGATGGTTGATAAATAAGATTCGAGTTCCGTGATCAGTTGGTTGTATCCTTCGGTTTGATCTTTAGGAGCCAGGGGATGAATGCCGCTGAATTCAGGTTTGCTGAGTGCCATCATTTCAGCAGCAGCAGTCAGCTTCATCGTACATGAACCCAAAGAGATCATGGAATGTGTAAGGGAAATATCCCTTCTTTCCAATTTTTTGATATAGCGCATCATCTCCGTTTCAGAGCGGTAGAGATTGAAAATTTCCCGGGTCAGATAAGCTGTTTTCCTTTCCAGACTTTCGTCAAAAGCAATAAACAGTTTGATATCATCTTCCGAGACATAAACGGCTTGATTGCCGGCGGCTTCCGCAAAGATATCCAGAAGCGTGTTCAATGCATCGATATCGGTTGTTTCATCTATGCTCAAACCTATTTCGCCGCTTTCAAAATAGTAGAAATTCACCTGATGTTTCAAGGCTATCTTGCGGAACTCATCTGTTGTAATTCCTTCAGGCAAAGTGATTTTCAGGGTATCAAAAAACTGATGGTTGGTTTGTTCGTAGCCATAAACCATCAACATTTCATTGATATAATTGGCGATGCTGTGGATGCGTAAGGCTGTTCTTTTGATGCCTTCCGGTCCGTGATAAACGGTGTACATGCCTGCCATAGTAGCAAGCAAGGCTTGTGCAGTACAGATGTTGGAAGTCGCCTTTTCCCGTTTGATGTGTTGTTCCCGGGTTTGCAGAGCCATGCGCAAAGCAGGTTTTCCGTTGGTGTCCTTGCTGATGCCGATGATCCTGCCGGGCATTTCCCTTTTGTAAACTTCTTTAGAAGCAAAATACCCTGCCGACGGTCCGCCGTAATTCATGGGAATGCCCCAGCGTTGCGTGGAACCGAAAACGATATCGGCGCCCCATTCTCCGGGAGGAGTCAATAATGCCAAGCTTAAAATATCAGCAGCTACTGCGAGCTTGATTCCCTTCTGATGAACCTGTTCGGCAAAGTCAGTATAATCACATATTGCTCCATTGGCGTTGGGATATTGTAAGATCGCACCGAAAAAGCTGTCGGTGGGTTGAAAATGCTCATAATCACCGATTATCATATGGATGCCTTGGGCTTTGGTGCGAGTTCTCAATACGGCTAAAGTTTGCGGAAAAATGTTTCTGTCTACAAAAAGCTGATTGACATTGTTTTTAATTTGTTCTCTACTGCGCAGGTTGAACATCATGGTGGCAGCTTCTGCTGCTGCGGTCGCCTCATCCAACAAAGAAGCATTGGCTATCTCCATGCCTGTAAACTCGCACACGGCAGTTTGAAAGATCAGCAGGGCTTCCAATCGTCCTTGAGAAATTTCTGCCTGATAGGGCGTATAAGAGGTGTACCAGGAGGGATTCTCGTAAATGTTTCGTTGAATGACTGCCGGCATGGTCGTATCGTACCAGCCGCGTCCGATGTAGGAAGTGAAAAGTTTATTTTTAGCACTCAATGCATGGATATGATTGAGGAACTGTCTTTCCGTCATGGGATTCGGAAGCTCCAATTCTTCTTTTAGAAGTATGTCTTCCGGAATGGTTTGCGATATTAATTCATCTAGAGAGTTTAATTGAAGCTCTTTAAGCATTTTTTCGATGTCAGTCTGCGATAACCCGACATGGCGAGTTTGGAATAATTCGTTCATATGGATATGGTGTTTTCTGTTTTGCATTGCAAATTTAGGTTATTATTTTCGATTATTAACGCTGTTCTTACTTATTTTTCGGCTCACCGGACGAGGTCGGTTTGCATGCCGCAGCATGACCCCAGAACTCGCACCTCGTACCTCGCAACCCCGTCACACCCGCTTCATCCCCTTTTTCGGTACGGTTGTCTGAAACTCCTTTAGATAGAGGGGTTCGAAGTAAGCTACATCTTCAAATAGGCCTTGCTTGTATTTCTGAACGGCCGGTTCAATCATGTTTTCGGCTAAAGGATGGATGTCTTCTATGAAGTGCGCATTTTGTAAATTGATGACGGATTTACATTTTGCTGCTCCATTTCCAAAGAAATAGATGGGAGTATTTGCCGGTAAATTGCGATAAGTGTTCTCATTCACTATGGTAGCTGCTGCGGCTCTGATAATTGTACCCGCTTGATCGTAAACTGCATCGTAAACTTCCATACGCCTCGCATCAATCATGGGTACCCATAAACAATCTTGATTATCAGAGTATTGTTTTTTTGCACCTATCGTCATTATTTCCAATGTGCTGACACTGATGAGTGGAATATCCAAACCGTAACACAATCCTTTGGCAGTTGAAACTCCGATGCGCAAGCCGGTGTAGGAACCCGGTCCGCTGCTTACTGCTACGGCATCCAAGGTTTCTCCCATAGACTTTAAATGTTGCAATGCCTCTTGAATAAACGGGCTCAGCATGGAGGCATGATTCATACCTTCAGCATTTGATTTGCTGAAAATACAAACTTCATCCTTACTTAAAGCAACGGAACACACATGAGTCGAAGTTTCAAGATGTAAAATATTCACAGCTACCGGATATTTTTTAATAAAGTCGTGCAAATTTACGATAAATTAGTTTATTAATTTTACCTTTGCATGTATTTGAGTGATTCTTGAAAGGAAATGATATGGATAAATTGCGGTTTCAAAGCTTTGCCAGCGGAAGTAGCGGAAATTGTTATTACATCGGCACTGCCCGTACTGGCATTTTGATTGACGCAGGAATAGGGGTGAGAACCATCAAGAGAAATTTAAAAGCAATCGGATTGGATGTCAGTAAATTAATGGCTGTGTTTGTAACACATGACCACGCCGACCACATTCGTGCCATTGGTTCGTTGGGCGAAATTCACCACGTGCCGGTGTATGCAACCCGGAAAACACATGAAGGCATCAATCAATCTTACTGTGTTACGACCAAACTAAATGGTTCGAGACATTATATTGAAAAAAATGAAACCGTTAAAGTCGGAGCTTTTAAAATAACCGCTTTCCCTGTGTCACACGATGCAAGCGATAGTGTTGGCTATACAATTGAATACCAAGGAAAAAGATTTACAATTGCCACTGATTTGGGTTATGTTGGTGAAGAAGCCCGTATGCATTTAAAGTCGGCCAATTATATGGTCTTTGAAGCTAATTATGATGAGCATTTGTTGTCTGTCAGCGATTATCCGGCAGATCTGAAAAGACGCATTCGGTCGCATACCGGGCATCTTAGTAATACCCAGGCCGGAGAATTTTTAGCCGACAATTACAAAAATCATTTGGATTATATTTTTCTTTGTCATTTAAGCAAAGAGAATAATCATCCCGATGTAGCTTATACAACTGTAAAATCATATCTTGAAAGTAAAAATATTAAGGTGGGGGAAGATGTACAACTCATCACTTTGGAGAGACATTCGCCGACAGAGATGATCGTGTTTGGTTAACAATAAAAAAGTTCATAAAGCGATGTCTTAAACTTAGTTGAAGGACTCGTAAAAATAAGCTGTTTTGAGATTTTTAATGATAATTCTGCAATCTATAAAATCATGGATAAAAACCTCGTAATTATTCCGACATACAACGAAAAGGAAAATATAGAAAAAATCATTCGTGCTATATTTTCTCAGAAAATTGCTTTTGAAGTACTTGTCATCGATGATGGTTCACCTGATGGAACAGCAGCTATCGTGAAAAAGCTGCAACAGGAGTTTCCGGAGACTGTGCACTTGTTGGAAAGACCGGGTAAATTAGGACTCGGAACAGCTTATATCAAAGGCTTTAAATGGGCTTTGGAACGTGACTATGACTATATCTTTGAAATGGATGCTGATTTTTCTCATAATCCTGCCGACTTAGTGAGATTACATGATGCATGCACCAAAGAAGGAGCAGACTTAGCCATCGGATCGCGCTATATCAGTGGGGTAAATGTAGTCAATTGGCCCATGGGCAGGGTGTTGATGTCGTATTTCGCATCTAAATATGTGCGTTTTATACTGGGAATGAAAGTCGCCGATACAACTGCCGGGTTCAAATGCTATAAAAGAAAAGTGTTGGAAACCATTGAATTAGATAAAATCCGTTTCAAAGGATATGCTTTTCAGGTTGAGATGAAATTCACCGCCTATAAATGTGGCTTTAAACTGAAAGAAGTCCCCATCATTTTCATCAATCGGGTGGCCGGTGTTTCTAAGATGAGCGGTGGTATATTCAACGAGGCTTTCTTAGGAGTTATCAAACTTAAAATAGAAAGCTGGTTCCGTAAATATCCAACTCCCAAAGCAGATCCTGAGCTTAAGTAACAACAATCATTAGCAGATGATGCTTATAAAAAATGCAACAATCTTCAACGAAAACGAGCGTTTTTTAGGCTCTGTTTTGTTAGATGGAGAAAAGATTTCCAAGATTTATCGAGGCAAAGATATACCTATTGACCTACAATGTAATGAGGTGATTGAGGCTGACGGATTATGGTTGCTGCCGGGAGTGATTGATGATCAGGTGCATTTCAGGGAACCCGGATTAACGCATAAAGCGGATATTTTTACAGAATCTCAGGCTGCCGTAGCCGGTGGCGTTACCTCTTTTATGGATATGCCCAATACCGTTCCGCAAACGACCACCATAGATGCTTTAGAAGAAAAATATAAAATGGGGGCAGCAAAATCTTTAGCCAACTACTCTTTTTATATGGGTGCCACCAATGATAATTTGGATGAGTTGCGGAAGGTAAATCAGGCAGAGGTTTGTGGTATAAAAGTGTTTATGGGTTCATCCACCGGAAATATGTTGGTGGATGATATCAAGACCCTGACCGGAATTTTTGCTGAAATCCCCATGTTGATTGCGACACATTGTGAAGATGAAAGCGTGATTCAAGCAAACAAAGCCAAATACATTGCCCGGTATGGCGAAGATTTGCCTGTACATTATCATCCTTACATACGGGATGCGGAAGCCTGTTATCGATCTTCTTCTTTTGCAGTAGAGCTGGCCTCAAAATACAATACGCGCCTACACTTGCTGCATATATCTACAGCCCGCGAGCTTGACTTGTTCAGCAATAAACTGCCTTTGAGAGAAAAACGTATCACAGCTGAGGTATGCGTGCATCATCTGTGGTTTTCGGATCAGGATTATGATGCCTACGGTAATCGCATTAAGTGGAATCCGGCTGTGAAGACCGGGCGGGACAGACTGGCTTTAATAGATGGGGTGAATCGGGATTTATTAGACGTGGTAGCTACCGATCATGCGCCGCATTTGTTAAGTGAAAAGGAAGGAAATTGTTTAAAGGCAGCTTCGGGCGGTCCTTTGGTTCAGTTTTCTTTGCCGGCCATGTTGGAGCTGGCCAAAAAAGGTTATTTTACGGAAGAACAAGTTGTTAGGAAAATGTGTCATGCACCGGCAGACTTGTTTAAAATCAGGCAAAGAGGATATATTCGTGAAGGCTTTTATGCTGATTTAGTCCTGGTAAATCCTAAGCAATCTTTAAAAGTGACACCTGATATTATTTTGTCAAAATGTGGCTGGTCACCTTTTGAAGGCCAAACTTTCAGTCACAGCATCGCAAAAACATGGGTGAATGGTCAACTAGTTTATGATCAGGGTGTTGTGTATACCCATGTTCGTGGAAAAAGATTGATGTTTGATTAGCAGTATGAATAATGAATAAGATTTGTATTTTTCTATCGGTTTTTTTCTTAGCGTCTTGTTTGACAAACACTTCACAGTCACCCGAATACACTAAAATTGGCGGCAGAACATTCGGTACCTACTACCACATCACTTATTTGCATCCTGAAGGAAAAAATTTACAGACTGAGATAGAATCAAAACTTCAGGAGTTTGATGCTTCTCTCTCTGCTTTTAATGATCAATCCATCATTTCTAAAATTAATAGGAATGAAGATGTGGTGGTGGATGATTTTTTTATGCAAATGTATGTTGAAGCCGTACGGGTTTCGCAACACACACACGGTGCGTTTGATATTACTGTTGCTCCTCTGGTCAATGCCTGGGGCTTTGGTTTTGGTGAAAAAGAAAGAAAAGAAACGCCGGATGTGGCAGCCATCCTTCCTTATGTGGGATCTCAGAAAATAAGCTTGCAAAATCAGCGCATTGTAAAAACAGATTCTCGTATCATGCTGGATGCCAGCGCCATTGCCAAAGGACAAGCCGCTGATGTCATTGGGGAGTTGCTCGAGGCTGAGGGTTGCAAAAACTTTATGGTTGAGATTGGCGGTGAAATAAGCTGTAGAGGATTAAATCCCAAGGGAAAAAAATGGCAAATCGGCATTGACCGTCCCGACGAAATTTTGTTGGAGGAACAGCGACCCTTGCAAACAATTCTATCGTTGACCGATTGCGGCATGGCAACTTCAGGCAATTATCGTCAGTACTATTATCGGGATGGAAAAAAATACGCCCACACCATCAATCCCATTACAGGCTATCCGGTTGATCATAATTTATTGAGCGCAACAGTTATTTCCTCTTCCTCCATGCGTGCTGATGCGTATGCAACGGCTTTTATGGTGCTGGGTGTTGACAGCAGCCTTGCCATCTGTAATCGCTTGCCCGATGTAGCTTGTTATCTGATCGCCGAAGGCAAGGACAATAATTATGAAGTGTATTATTCCGATGGTTTTTCGGATTATTTTTCAAATCCGTAGGCACATTTTTATAAAATACTTGGTTGATTGTCCAAATTTGATTATAATACAACAGAATACCTTTGTTAATTAGTGTTGTTTTGATGTAAGATATTCTATTTATTAGGGTAAATAAAGAATGATTTTCATTACCTTTGTGTTTTTAAAAATACCGTGTAATAAACACTGAAGTATTAATCTTTTTACCGAAAGCATAAAAATCATATTATTTTGAGTGAAGTTTTAGATTTGTTGAAGGGTTTTGAATCTATTAACCTGGAAGAGCTTGCTAAGGTGAAATTGTTGGACAGAATGGATCGTAAGTATATGTTTCACAGTTCACAGTTGCCGGATGTGCTTTCCATGGCGAAGGAATACTATTATATATTGGAGGTTACAGAAAATCGTTATTCCCGGTACAGTACAACTTATTTCGATACTCCTGATCATGAAATGTATATTTTACATCACAATGGCAAGTTAAACCGACACAAAGTTCGCTTTCGGTCATATGTAGATTCAGACTTGCATTATTTTGAGATAAAATTCAAATCAAATAAAAGGAGAACCATTAAGAGCAGATTGAAATTGCCTGATAACAAGTGGTCTTTGGAAGGAGAGACGGGACAACTGTTGGAAAAAATAACCAAATACAAAGCTGACTCATTGGAGCCGGCTCTTCAAGTAAATTACAACAGAATTACGTTGGCAAGCAAAAAAATGAATGAACGCATCACCATTGACTTTGGTCTCAATTATAAAATGAAAGAAAAAAAAGTGGAGCTACCATCTTTGATCATTGCAGAAGTTAAACAAGACAGATCAAGCGGTTCCTCTTTTACTCACATCATGCATGATATGCAAATTCATTCTTCATCGTTGAGCAAATATTGTCTGGGTATAGCCAGTACAGTTGATAATATAAAAACAAACAACTTTAAAAGTAAAATTAGAAATGTTAATAAAATTCTTTCTTCGCATGCGTAAATCAATTGTTACTTTGATGTTTATGCTTTTATTAGGTTCGGTATCTTTGTTTACAGGATATTCAAATGTACACGCCTTTACCCGGATAGCTGTTTCAGAAACGGAGGACTTGGTAGATGAAGAATTAATGGAAGAAACCGGTATTATTTCGAGTGCCATTCAAATTGACAGCACTTTCTTTATTAATTTGGGAATCAATTTGTTAGGTGTTATTCTGATCATCTTGTTGGTTTATTATCCGAACTACAAGAAAATGGATACAATTTTCACATTTTTGATGTTTAACATAGTGATTTTCCTGCTCACTTTTGTTTTAAATGAAGTAAAAATGTCTATGGGTGCGGCCTTCGGGTTGTTCGCCATATTCTCCATGCTTCGTTATCGCACGGCAAGCATCAATACAAAAGAAATGACCTATTTATTCATTTTTATTGCAATGGGCTTGATAAGTGCCATCAGGTTACAGCCTGGTGAATTAGGGATAATCATCGGTATTGTATTTCTCAGTACACTCATCTTAGACACAGGACTTATATTGAAGAAAGAATCTTCGAATGAGATGAGGTATGAAAAAGTTGATATGATTAAACCGGAAAAGCGAGAGGCTTTGCTTGCTGATTTAAGCGAAAGAACCGGTTTGAACGTTCATAGAATATCCATTCAGAAGATTGATTATCTGAGAGATACAGCAATGATTACTTATTATTATTACGAGAAATAGTATGATGCCATCCGTTAAGAATGTAAAGGCTTTGGTAAGCCTGTTGTTTTTTATTTCGATTTCAATTCCCCTGTCGAATGCTCAAGAAGCACACTCATTTGGTGTTTGGGCCAATGTGGCGGTTGACAAAAAAATCAACAAAAAATGGAGTGTGGAAGCTGATGCGGAGCTACGGACCATTAGCTACGTAAGACTGATTAACCGTGCCAGCATAGGGGTTGCTACAGATTATAAAATAACTAAAGACTGGAAAGCATATCTGGGTTATCAGTTGTACAACACTTTAGATGCTGAGTATAATAACTATCAGTTGAGAAACAGGCTAACTGCCGGTACTGCTTATGATTTAGACATCGGCAACTTTACCTTTACGCTTCGTGAAAGGATTCAATACACCCTAAAGGATAGAAAAAATCGTATGACTGATGCTACTACAGATGATTATCGAAGATTCAAATCAGATTGGGCGTGGCGGAACAGATTGAAAGTAGATTTTTCTCTTCCGAAAAGTCCGTGGAAGCCCGCCATTTCTGCTGAAACCTTTTTTTCTTTGAATGATTATAACTTCTATAAGTTCAGATATATTCTGTCTCTTAAATATAAGATATCAAAACAGCATGCGGTGGAAGTTTTTGGAGTCATCAATACAAGTCCTGATGATGACGATGGTTACGGAAAATATATCTTGGGTGCCGGGTATAGTTTTTCCTTGTAAAGTTGGCAGAATAGTTGAAAAATCGAAAACAAACAAGCATGCAAACATTTATAAAAATAGTTGCGTTCATCTTTGTTGCCGGAACACTGATGATGCTTCCTTCTTGTGATCCTGAAAATGTTTTAGGACCCGGCAACCGCACGGATGCAGACTACACTTGGAAAGAGAAGGATGTGATCCATATAGAATTGTTGGAAAACACGATTGAGTGTACGAGTTCTAATGTACGCATCGATGGTTCTACTGCCACCATCCTTAAAGGAGGCACTTACCGGTTAAGCGGCAAGCTCAACAATGGACAGATTGTAGTTGACGCTTCATCAGCTTTGGTTCGATTGCTGCTTAATAATGTACGAATTACCAATGAAAATAATACAGCGATTTATTTTCGCAATGCCAAACGCGCAATTATCATGCTGTTGGACGGGACTGATAATCTGATTGCAGATGGGACGAGTTACGTTGACACTCCGGACAGCTTAAATGCAGCCATTTACAGTCAGGATTATTTGGCGATTGCCGGAGCGGGCAAGCTGACTGTACAAGGGAATTATAACGGAGGTATTTATTCAAGAGATGAAATCATCATTGAAAGTGGAGAAATTGTCGTTAATTCGGTTGGAGGAGCTATCAAGGGGAGAGATTATTTGGTGATCAACGGAGGAAAGTTTGATATACGAAGTGGGGGAGATGCTTTAAAGTCCGACAAAACGTCCAATCCCAAAGAAGGCTATATTACCATTAATGGCGGTGAGTTTACCATTGTCTCTGATCAAGACGGCATGTCTGCCGAAACGGATATCAATATTTATGATGGTATCTTTAATATTCAAAGTGGAGGCGGCAGCGAGTTCTTAAAAGAAGAGTCAGCTACCAAGGGTATTAAGTGTGGGGGTGATATCATCATCCATGGCGGAACTTTTAACTTAGATTGTGCTGATAATGCGATTGATGCAGATAATCACTTAACTATCCATGGTGGTGAGTTTGAATTGCGTTCGAGCAGAAGAACCCTGGATGCCGACTCTACCATTACCATTCATGGCGGACAAATCAGGATTTTGAAAGCTGACAAAGGTGTTACTGCGCAACAAATTGCCATCCATGGTGGCGAGCTGACTGTCATAACTGAAGCTGACTGTCTGAAAACCAATTCATCAAGTGTTGCTAACGGCAGTTTTGTAAAAATTACTGACGGGACTGTTTTGCTAGAATCAGAAAAGGGAGATGCCATTGATGGAGATAACGGAAGTGTGTTCATTGAGGGAGGTTTTATTGTGATTCAGGGTTCCCCTAAAGAAGCAGATTCCGCTATTCGCTCTTTGGACGGCAGCAATTTTTTCATCCATGGCGGGAAACTGTATGCTTTGGGTTCAAACATAGAAAAGCCGCAATCAAGTTCTGCACAAAACTCAGTATATGTGAGTTTTCGAACTGAGCAAGCCGCCGGAAAGATATTCAGTTTACAAACTGAAGCAGGTAAATCTGTTGCCCTGTTGAAGGCTAAGCGGGAAGCATCTGTCTTTCTTGTCTCTGATCCGCTGCTTGTGACCGGTCACAAATTCAACCTGTATACCGGTGGTCAGGTAACCGGAACCGATCGGGGCGGCTTTTATTCCGATGGCAATTATTCCAATGGGGTTCTGAAGGCAGCCATAACGATTGGGGAGGGGGTGACGGAGGAGATTGTCTAAGGTGATAATTGATTTTTTTTCTTCCATATCCTATTTTTACAATCCATTTTTATTTGTTATTTTTGCAGCCAATTTTTATATGAAGAAATACTTGTCCATATTGTTGGTTGTGACACTGTTGGTTTCCTGCAGCGAATATCAAAGTATATTGAAAAGCAATGATCCGGAATTGAAATACAACAAGGCGGTTGAGTATTTTGAGAAAGAAGACTTCATGCGTGCCACTACCTTATTCGATGAGGTAGCAAGGTATTATCGAGGTACTGAGCGATCTGAGTTGGTTTTAAACTATCTTGCCCGTTCATACATGGGACAAAAAGATTATTTTACTGCCAGCGAATATTATAAAACTTATGTAAAAACGTATCCTAAAGGGAAGTTTATAATTGAAGCCAGGTATATGGTTGGCTATTGTTATTACTTGGATTCACCGGATGCGAGATTGGATCAGACTGCCACTCATGATGCCATCAGATCTTTTCAGGAGTTTTTGGATTTTCATCCTGAAAGTGAAAGGGTGCCGCAGGTGAATAAGCTGCTGGATGAGTTGATGAACAAGTTAGCGTATAAAGAATTGCTCACTGCCAAATTGTATTATAATCTGGGGAATTATTTAGGGAATAATTATCTGTCAGCTGTCATTGTAGCACAAAACGCTTTGCTAAATTATCCTTCTAACGAGTACAGAGAAGAATTTTCCTATATTATTTTGCAATCTAAATATCAACAGGCAGTACAAAGCTTTGAAGATAAAAAGATAGAACGTTTCAGAGATACTATTGATGAATATTACAATTATACGAACGAGTTTCCTGAGGGGAAATATCGCAAGGAAGCTGATAAAATATTAGCAGATTCAAGACGAACAGTAAAAGATTAAATATATGGATTTTAGAAAATTAAATGCTCCGACAAACACTATCTCACGCGACATTAATGCTATGAGCGAGGAGGTTGGTAATGTGTATGAAATGGTAACGATTATTGCTAAAAGAGCTAATCAAATCAATGTTGAAATCAAATCAGAAATTGAAAAAAAATTGCAGGATTTTGGTGGATCATCTGATAATATTGAGGAGGTTTTTGAAAATCGTGAACAGATAGAAATTTCACGTTATTTTGAAAAACTTCCAAAACCGACACTGCTTGCCACACAGGAATTTATAGAGGATAAAATCTATTACAGAAACCCTTTGAAAGATAAGTTGAGTTAAAGCATTATACATTACCTCGATAAATGTTAATGTTAAAAGACCATGAGTCACACGGTTTACTTATATGAAAGTACAGTGTGACTTTTGTTATTTTTATCTGCTAAGGGAAACGCTGTGCAAAGAGAAGTCTCAATCAATTTTTACATATCGGTGTAAAGATTGAAAATTATCATTAATTTTGTAGACCGTGTTTGTATCATTTTAAATTCTTAATGAGATGCCATCTATTTTAAACGAAAAAAAAATAATTGTAGGGATAACCGGCGGAATAGCTGCTTATAAAACTGTACAAATTGTACGTTTGTTGGTAAAATACGGTGCGGAGGTTAAAGTCATCATGACCCCCTCAGCTCATCAATTTGTGACACCCCTTACCTTGGCCACACTTTCAAAAAATCCTGTTGTAACAGATTTTTTTGACGCAACGAATGGGCAATGGAACAGTCATGTAGATCTGGGCTTATGGGCTGATGCCTTCCTCATTGCTCCGGCTACAGCCAATACATTGGGAAAATTGGCTACAGGTACGGCTGATAATTTGCTTATCGCAACTTATCTTGCTGCCAAATGTCCTGTTTTTATCGCTCCGGCAATGGACTTACATATGTATGCACATCCGACCACCAGGCAGAATCTCGAGACACTTAAAGCACAGGGTAACCTGATTATTGACCCGGTGGCAGGAGAATTGGCAAGTGGCCTGGAAGGAAGGGGTAGGATGGAGGAACCGGAAAATATAGTCCGTTTCATACAGGATTATTTTGTCCCACAGAATATGTTAGGTAAGAAAATCCTGATAACTGCCGGACCTACTTTTGAAAAAATTGATCCTGTCCGCTTTATTGGTAATTACTCATCAGGTAAGATGGGTTTTGCATTGGCAGAAACCTGTGCGAGAAGAGGCGCGGATGTAATATTGGTGTGTGGTCCCGTACACCTTAAAACTCCCTATAAAAACATTGAGAGAATCAATGTGGATACAGCAGCCGATATGTACAAAGTTGTAATGAGTCGTTTTGAGCACGTGGACGGAGCCATCATGTGTGCAGCCGTATCTGATTTTACTCCCGTTGTGAGAGCTGAACAGAAAATGAAACGCGGGAAAGAAAATATTTTCCTTGAATTGACACCCTCCATAGACATAGCTGCTGAAGTAGGAAAGTTAAAAAAGCCTGAACAGTTCCTTGTCGGCTTTGCATTAGAAACCAATCATGAAGAGGAAAACGCTATCTCTAAAATGGAAAGGAAAAATTTTGACTTCATTGTGCTGAATTCCTTGAGAGATCCTTTCTCAGGCTTTGTCGTAGATACCAATAAGGTTACCATTTTGCACCGTTCCGGCATGAAAAAGGAATACGAACTGAAGGATAAAGTGGATGTAGCAGACGATATTGTGCAGGAAATTAATACTTTGTTGTTTTAATACGTCCTTTAATAACCTGTCACCAAAATTTATGTACAGAACCGGCTTGAAATATTGCTTTTTACTAATTGCAAATTTGGCTTTCACTTTTTCACTGATTGCCCAGGAACTGAATTGTAATCTGACCATCAACTCGAATATGATCCAGGGTTCCAACAAATCTGTTTTCAACACACTTGAAAGATCGGCTTCTGAATTTGTAAACAACAGAAGGTGGACGGATTTATCTTATGCTCCCCAGGAAAGAATTGAGTGTACGATGAATATTATCATTTCTAAGGTGGAAGATGATCTTTTCACAGGAGAGATCCAGGTGCAGGTGAGGCGACCTGTTTTTAATTCCTCATACAATACGGTGTTGTTCAATTTCAGGGATAATGATTTTGTTTTTACCTATACAGAATTTGAAGTTCTTGAATTCAATGAGAATACAATCACATCCAATCTCACAGCCATTCTTTCGTACTATGCCTATCTTATTATCGGTTATGACATGGATTCTTATTCCCGCCTGGGTGGAACACCTTATTTTCAGGCTGCTGAACGTATTGTGAGTATGGCTCAATCTATGGACTTACCCGGATGGAGAGCCTTTGAGAGCAATAAAAATCGTTATGCTTTGATTAATAATCTGACGGACGAAGCTTTTAAAAAATTCAGAAATTATATTTATGAATATCATAGGCTTGGATTGGATGAAATGAGTATCAATATGGCAAATGCACGTGCCAGGATCAATGCCGGACTGGCGGTTTTAAGAGAAACAAACCGCTCCAGACCATCGGCCATTGCCATATCCAGCTTTTTGGAAACGAAAACGGATGAAATGATTAACATCTTCAGAAGGGCTACCGACGAAGAAAAAAGAAATGCTGTAGAAATCTTGTCAGATTTGAATCCTACCCAGGCCGAAAAATTTGAAACTATTATGAGACCGGCCTAAGCCTCACATCTTCTATGCTGAAATCAATTGACATAACTAACTATGCGCTGATATCTTCTCTGAAAATTGATTTTCAGAATGGATTGACTGTAATGACCGGAGAAACAGGTGCAGGGAAGTCAATTATTTTAGGTGCTTTGTCATTGATCTTAGGTCAGCGAGCCGATAATAGATCAATCAGAATGCAGGAGGAAAAATGTATAGTTGAGGCAGTTTTTGACATTTCAACTTACAAGCATTTGTACGATTTTTTTGAGTCTAATGAGTTGGATTATGATCAGTCTAATTGCGTCATCCGTCGCGAATTGACCTCCAATGGAAAGTCCCGGGCTTTCATCAACGATACTCCGGTATCTTTGAACGTGTTGCGTGATCTTAGCTCTCAATTGATCGACATCCATTCCCAACATGAAAATCTATTGTTGTCGAATGCGTCTTATCAAATGGAAGTATTGGATACGGTGGCTCAGAATGCTAAGGTTTTTCAGGCGTACAAGGACAGCTACTTCACGTGGAAATCCAATGAAAGAGCGTTGGAGAAGCTTCGCAAAGAGGCCGAAAAGTCTGCTTCCGAATTAGATTTCATCCGATTTCAGTACAATCAATTGGAAGAAGCCAAATTGCAAGTCGGTGAGTTACAGGTCTTGGAAACAGAATTGGAGACATTGAGTAATATTGAAACCATCAAAACAGCATTGAGCCGGATCTCCATGATTTTTGATGAGGACCAGGGTACTTTGACCCAGTTGAGAGAGGCAGAAGATACTTTATCCAAAATTGACAAATACATCCCTGAAGGTAAAGAAAAGTCAGAAAGAATCCATTCTGCCTACGTGGATATCAAAGATTTAAAAATGGAATTGGAGCAGTTGCAGGAAAACTTTGAGTTCAATCCGGAAAGACTTGACCAGGTATCATTGCGTTTGAATGACTTATATGCTTTGATGCAAAAATTTAAAGTCCGGACAGTGGAAGAATTGATAGAAAAGCGCGAAGCATATGCTGCAGAATTGCTTCATATAGAGTCTTTTGATGAAGATATCAGCAATTTGGAAAAGAAATTAGCCGAAGCCCACGAAGACGTACAACAAAAAGCTCAAATATTGACCGATAGCCGTAAATCACAACTTGAATTTGTTCAAAATCACATGATTGAACAATTATCTGAGTTGGGCATGCCCAATATCCAATTTGAAGTTAGTTTAACGCAATTGCCTCAATATTCTGAACACGGCATAGATGCAGTTGATTTTCTCTTTTCGGCCAATAAAAACCGTCCCATGCAGCCCGTGTCACAGATTGCATCGGGTGGGGAAATCTCCAGGTTGATGTTGACTATCAAGTCGCTGATAGCCAATAAATCAGATTTGCCTACCATCATTTTTGACGAAATAGATTCCGGCGTTTCCGGGGAAATAGCACACCGCATGGGGGAGATCATGTTGCAAATGAGTCGCTCTATGCAAGTCATCACCATCACCCATTTGCCACAAATAGCTGCCAAAGGCGATGCCCATTTCAGGGTGTATAAAGAAGATACCAAGCTACAGACAGAAACCTATATTGCTAAACTTTCTGACTCGGAGCGTATCGACGAGATAGCTGCCATGCTTAGTGGTAAAGAACGCGGTGTGGCAGCCGTTGAAAATGCTAAGGAATTGTTGGGCTGGGGGAGTGGTGTCTCATAAGCGCCCAACTGCTGCGTTGCTTTCGATATTCGGGGTCGCGAGTTCCGTGTTCCGTGGTGTGAGGTTAAAGTGTTGCAGGGTGTAAATTGACCTTGACTGATGAACCGAAAAATAAAAATAGGGACTAAAATGTAAATTTTTTGATAAAAAGTGTTGCACGTGTAAAAATTATAATTACCTTTGCGCTCAATAAACAACAACAAAATGATAAGTCATTCTTATTTTAATTACTTCTTTTATTTCTTTTTTGGTTTTTCAGCCAAAAGGGGTAGGGTTATATTTGTACCTATATTGAAGTAATTATTAATATATTCAAAATGGAGAAAATCCCGCCCCTGATTAAGAGGCGGGATTTTTTATTTTTTCATTTTATAAACCAAAATAAGTAAAATATGAATCAGCAAAATGTAAAAGTAGCCATCCAGGGTTGGCCCGGTTCCAACCACGATATTGCAACGCGTACGTATTTCCGTGATAAAGAGGTAGAATTGGAACCTTGCATTACCTTCTTTGATCTGTTTAAAAAAGTAGCTGATAACCCCGATATGTTTGGAATGGTAGCCATAGAAAACACTTTGGTGGGTAGTATTCTTGCCAACTACACCTTGTTAAAAGATTCGGGTCTTTCGGTGTTGGGTGAGCAAAGGCTCAGGATCAGACACCAGCTTATGGCACTTCCCGGACAGCAAATAGAGGATATTCAAGAAGTACATTCTCATCCTATGGCTTTGGCACAGTGCGAGGATTTTTTAAGAACTTATCCTCATATTAAACTTATAGAATCTGAAGATACGGCATTAAGTGCGAAACTGATAGCAGACAATAAGACAAAAGGGATAGCGGCAATAGCCTCCTCGCATGCAGCTAAAATCTATGGTTTGGAAGTGCTGGCAAAGGATATAGAAACCAACACGCATAATTTCACTCGTTTTTTGGTCATAGGAAAGAGAAATAAGGAAGAAGCCGACAGATTACTGTCGGAAGCTCGCTTAAACAAATCTTCACTGATGTTCTCACTTCCGCACGAGGAAGGCAGTCTAAGCAAAGTTTTGACCATTCTTACTTTTTATAATATCAATCTGACTAAAATACAGTCGCTTCCTATAATTGGTCGGGAGTGGGAATACCTGTTTTATATAGATGTAATATTTAAAAATTATCAACGCTATCACCAATCTTTGGATGCTATTCGTCCACTTACGGGAAATCTGTTGGAGCTGGGTGAATATGAAGCTGCCGACACCGTTTACGTTACAAATGGAGGAACTCCGATAGCAAAAGTTCAATCAGAAATTTAAAATTTATAAACCGTTTAGTATATGATCAAGCCGGCAGACAGAGTAAATAGTGTACAAGAGTATTACTTTTCCGTAAAATTAAAGCAGATAGAGCAGATGCGTTTGGAAGGGAAGGATGTAATTAACTTAGGTATAGGAAGTCCCGACAGAATGCCTGCACCCGAGGTGATTGAAACCCTTAGCCGTGTGTCCGCTAAAGAAGATGTGCATGGTTATCAGAGTTATTTGGGGATACCTGCGTTGCGTCAGGCTTTTGCCTCTTGGTATCAGCGCAGCTATGGTGTTGAATTGGATCCTGCTTCCGAGATAATTACACTGATGGGTTCGAAGGAAGGTATCATGCATATTTCCATGGCTTTTTTAAATCCGGGGGATGAAGTGTTGATTCCCAATCCGGGTTATCCTACTTATAAGGCAGTAACTAACCTGGTTGGAGCAAAGGCCAGAACTTACACGCTCAATGAATCAAATGGATGGCAGCCCGACTTGTCAGCTATTGAAAAAGAGGACCTTTCGAAGGTGAAGCTTATGTGGATAAACTATCCTCATATGCCGACCGGTGCAGCGGCTGATATGGATGTTATGAAGCAAATCATTGCTTTCGGTAAGAAACACAATATTGTAATATGCAACGACAACCCCTATAGCTTTGTACTAAATCCTGAACCAAGCAGTCTTTTATCTGTCGAAAGAGCTAAGGATATTGCCATTGAGTTGAACTCGTTGAGTAAATCGCATAATATGGCCGGATGGCGTATAGGCATGGCTGCATCAAACAGCAAGTTTATAAGTTATATTCTTAGGGTTAAAAGCAATATGGATTCCGGTATGTATCGACCTCTGCAAGAAGCAGCCGTTAAAGCGCTTGATGCCGGTGCCGACTGGTATAAGGAGTTAAATGCAGAATATGCAGAACGAAGAAAATTGGTGTTTGAAATTATGGATGCATTAGGGTGTAGCTATAACAAAAAACAGGTAGGTTTGTTTGTTTGGGGACGCATACCATCTGAGTATTCGGATGGACAAGAACTAAGTGATTTGCTTCTAGAAAAAGCAAATGTGTTTATAACCCCCGGTTTTATTTTTGGTGATAGTGGAGAACAATATATACGTGTATCTTTGTGCAGCACTAAAAAAATACTTGCGGAATCACTGAATAGAGTTAATAGAATAGTTAATAAAACAATAAGTAATTAAGATATGTCACATTTGAAAATTGATCCGATTAATTTACCCGGTCTTGATTTGAAGCGACCCATCATAATAGCCGGTCCATGTAGTATCGAGACTGAAGAGCAGACTTTGTCAACAGCACGTCTCTTGTCGAAAATGGGTATTAAATTGTTTAGAGCAGGGGTATGGAAACCTCGAACTCATCCAGGTGATTTTGAAGGTGTTGGTTCAGTAGGTTTCCCTTGGCTTAAAAAAGTTAAGGAAGAAACCGGAATGTATGTAGGAGTGGAGGTTGCCAGTGCTTATCATGTATATGAGGCTATCAAACACGGAGTGGATATGATGTGGATCGGTGCTCGTACTTCTGCCAATCCTTTTGCCGTTCAGGAAGTTGCAAATGCACTTAAGGGCGTGAATATTCCGGTGTTTGTGAAAAATCCTATAAACCCTGACTTAGAATTGTGGATAGGTGCCATTGAGAGAATTAACAATGCCGGTATTACACAAATTGCCGCCATTCACAGAGGCTTTAGTACTTACGACAAAACAGAATTTCGCAATCATCCGCAATGGCAGATTCCAATTGAGTTGCGACGCCGTTTCCCCGAGCTTCCCATGATAACTGATCCGAGCCATATAGGGGGTAATCGTTCACTAATTGCTACAATTAGTCAGGAGGCGATGGACTTGAATTTTGACGGATTGATCATAGAAGCTCATTGTAATCCAGATGAAGCATGGAGCGATGCGCAACAGCAAATAACTCCCGAGGAGCTGAAAAAGGTCATTGATGGATTGATATTGCGTCGTCCGAAAATTGGAGATACGCCGCGTGCAACTTTGGATGAACTTAGAAAAGAAATAGATAAGCTGGATAATGATTTATTGGACACTCTCAAAGAACGTATGAAAATTTCCGAGGCCATTGGAGTGTATAAGTTTGAAAACAATATTACAATTTTGCAGGCTCGCCGCTATGATGAAATAATGAAAGATCGTAGGGAGAGAGCGCTAAATAGAGGCTTGGACGCTGATTTCGTTATTAAAATTTTCGAGGCGATACATGAAGAATCTATCAATCGCCAAAGTGCCATTATGAATAAAAAAATTAAAGACAAGGAGGAGAAATAATGAAAATTTGCATACTCGGTGTGGGTAAGATGGGCACCTGGCTTGCCGATGCTTTGTGTTTTCAGCATGAGGTGGCAGTCTTTGACTCTAATAAGGAGCGCCTTAGGTATGTGTTTAATACTCAAAGGTTGACAGATTATGAAGAAATTAGAACGTTTGCTCCTGAACTGCTTATAAACTGTGTCACTTTAAAATATACCATCCAAACTTTCAAAGATGTATTGCCTTATCTTCCTGAAAATTGCATTATAAGCGATATTGCATCAGTGAAAACAGGTTTTTATGAATTTTACAAAAGCACGGGTCGCCGTTTTGTATCTACCCACCCAATGTTTGGACCTACTTTCGCAAACTTGAGAAATTTGAGCGAGCACCATGCCATTATCATCAGTGAATCGGATCATTTAGGGAAGGCGTTTTTCAAGGATTTCTACGGTACTTTAAAGCTCAATTTACACCAATACACCTTCGAAGGACATGATGAAACCATCGCATATTCACTGTCCATCCCATTTTCATCTACATTGGTATTTGCTGCTTGCATGAAAAAGCAGGATGCGCCCGGAACTACCTTCAAAAAACATATGGATATTGCCAAGGGATTATTCTCGGAAGATGATTATCTGCTCACGGAAATCCTTTTCAACCCATATACAGTGGGGCAGGTAGAGAAAATCCGTAAAGAGTTAAAGGATTTGATGACATTAATAAATAGCCGCGATGCTCAAGGTATGATTGATTTCATCAACAGGGTCAGAAAAAATGTGGAGTAGCAAGTGTTTCATTCTTCAAATGGAGGAGCAACAGGCTGAACAACTTTTAACTCTGCAATTCTTTTTGTCCTTTCCGTTACTTTAAACCTGTCATCTATGCGGAGTTCCACTATCCAAACAATTTCTCCCTTAGATGTAACGACTTGAATGTCTTCTTTTTGAAAGAGATTGATTTTTTGGTCAATCAAAAAGTCGCTCAACTTTTTTTTGCCTTTCATCCCTAAGGGATAAAAAGAATCACCGGGCTTCCATGGTCTGATACTCAGCGGCATGGACAGTTTGTCCGCATCTAAATGTACCGTTTGATTGTCTGTGGAAAAGATAAAATCATCAGTTCTATCAAAAAAACTGAGTTTTAATTTGCTTTTGATGGCAGCATCTTCAAGAATAACAGGCTGTACAAGCAAATAGTCCCGGTCTTTCAACAAACAGTGACTGCCGGAATAGAATACTTTTCCCGATTCTCCGTCTAAAGCACGGGTAATTTGATTGATCTGATCCGAATTAAAACCGTAGTCTTTCAATATCTCAAACAAAATCGTAGTTTGATTTTCGTATTTGTTTAATTTCTGAATATCAATACGTAATGCAGCATCTGAATAAATGCTTATATCAGCTTTAATTTTCTGAATTTCTTGCTGATAGATATTATAGGCTTCTCCTAAGTTTGTGATGGTTTCTGCTGCAGTCTTACGGAAAGAAGGATTGATTTCTTCCAGTACCGGCAGCATGATATGGCGGATTTTATTGCGCATATAAGCTGTGGTCTGATTGGTGGAATCATCTACATACTCAAGTTTGTGGGCTTGAGTATAAGCTACAATTTCTGCATGCGTACAGCTTAAGAGAGGGCGGACTATTCTTTCGTTTCTCACAGGAATACCGGTCAAACCCTTTAATCCCGTTCCGCGGGTTAAATTCAGCAATACAGTTTCAATATTGTCATCCAAGTGATGTCCGGTTGCAATCGCTTGTGCTCCATAATCTTTTCTGATGGTCTCGAACCAATCATACCTCAAATCGCGGGCAGCCATTTCAATGGAGATATTGTTGTCGGCTGCATATTGGAAAGTATCAAAATCAACGGTTAAAAAGGTTATGTCAAGTTGTTTACACAGTTGACGTACAAATTCCTGGTCTCTGTTTGATTCATCTCCCCGCAAATGAAAATTGCAATGCGCTGCTATACATTGATAACCCAACTTCATCAACACATGCAGCAATACTACAGAATCCCTGCCGCCACTAACACCCACCACGACCGGTCCGTTTGCCGAATCCAGTAAGCTGTTTTCTGTAATAAATTTTTGTACTTTGTACAACATTTTTTTATTGTATGTTATTGTTGTTTTAAACTTCTTCATTGGCGGTGTTTTATAAATGCCCAACTGCTGTGTTACTTTCGATATTCGGGCTCAGTCACATACTTCAGTATGCTCCTTTGCCCTCAATCTCAGTGCCTTGCATTTAGACACTTCTAAAACACCTTGTTGCTTTTTTAGTTGAATATTTATTTTAAGATAGTTTCTCAAACAAGGACGATTTTTAACGCTTTTCTCACTTATTTTTCGGCTCATCGGTCAAGGTCGATCGCGCTACCGAAAGTAAATGAACCCGCGCGTGAACTCACACCCCGTAAACCCGGAACCCGCTACCTCGGAACTCGAACCCCGTTACCCCGCACCTCGGAACTCGGACCCCGCACCTTGCTCACATCCCCCTTCAAATACGTCGCTACCTCCAGATGAGTTGCCCACAAAATTAGTGGTTTATAAGATGCTGTCCAATCTTCTATGAATTTTATCAGTCGTTTTTTTAGTGAATCCTCAATGCCGTTCAGCGGTTCATCCAATAATAAGATATGACAGGGAAGCAGTAACGCCCTGGCTAAATTGACCCTTTGTTGTTCACCACCACTCAACTCGTCCGGCAATTTTCCTTTGTGTTCGTCCAACTCCATTTGATGTATCAAGGTGTTGATTTTTTGTAAATCATCTTGAGTGATCTTGGGAAAAGAGGGTAGGGCAAAAGCTATATTTTGCTCCATGGTGAACCAGGGAACCAATCGAATATCTTGATAAGAAAAAGAAATTACATGCTGTTCAGGATTGAAAATCATCTGTCCGCTGTCTGCTTTTAGTATCCCTGCAATCAAATTCATCAAGGTCGTTTTTCCCGATCCGGAAGCTGTTTGTATCAGATTGACGGTCTGATTAGAAAGCTGCATGGATAAGTTTTGGATGACCTGTTTGGAGTTAAACTTTTTATTTAATGATATAAGTGTAAGTTCTTTTATATCAGTGCTTATTGTGTTTGTCTTTTTGCTTTGTGATACTTCGCTGAGCTTGAATTTTACAGGTTTTGCTGCTATTAATTTAAGTGCGTAATCGAAGATAAAACTGATCAGCACAGCTATGACTGTCCAGGCCAATAATTCTTTCATATCGATAAAAGCTTGTGCTTTTTTCATTCCGGTTCCGATGCCGTGTACGGGACCGGATAAGACTTCCCCGATGATGACCGAACGCCAACCGAAGCCCATGGCAGTAGCCATGCCCGAAAAGGCATAAGCATGGGCTGAAGGCATATAAAGATAGAGCAATCTTTGTAAGCTGTTTTTCTTGATGACTTTAGCCATTTCCACCAATTTTCGGTCTGTCTGTTCCAATCCTGATAAAAAGTTTTGATATAAGATAGGAAACATCGTGAAGAAGGAAATGAATATGGGCAGTCCCGGAGGTGATAACCATAGAAGAGCTATCAATACAATGGCAATCACGGGGATAGAGCGCATGATAACTATCCAGGGATGTATAAAGACCTTGATGAATTGGCTGTTGAGGGCGATGGCAGACAGACCTATTGCTAATATAAAGGCGATAAGAAATCCAAACAACCCCCTGTATAACGTATGCCACAAAGCCACGTAAAAGGCTTTAGTACCAAGCATTTCCGCCAATGTTGCCAACAAATCGGTAACAGACGGGAATAAATCAGGATAATTCACCAACATGGCCAGTCCCTGCCACAGAATAATGAGCAGGGCTATGCTGTAAAATGTAGCTGTAGGTTTTAATCTTTTTATGGGGTTGCTCTGATTCATTTTTATGGTTGCGTAGTGGCTTCAAAGACTTCAAAAATGAAATCGTCATCAGGTATTTTCCTGCCTATACTTTTAGGGTCAAAGGTATAAAATATACTTAAATATTGTTGGATTTCTTCTTTGATTGTTTGGGCATATTCAAATTGAATATTACATAAGGGGATGGATTGAACGGCCAAGTCTGAAGAAGGATAAAAACCGTGCTTTACCAACAATTCACCTGCTGATTCCGGATGTTGATAAGTAAATGCACAGCTTGAAGCATAAGCCTGACATACTTCACGGATGATGTTTGTGTAATGCTCTGTCATCTTGTTGTTTACAAGGAAACTTGTTTGTGCGAATATGGGTTTTTGCTCTTTCAGGGTTATCCGTTCGATGTCAAGGTTTGAGATGATTTGTATGTCGGATTGTTGATTTTTTAACATGCTAACCAAAGGCTCTGAAATCACGGCAATATTGATTTTATGTTGTAATAATGCGTTTGCCAACTCCATGTTTGAGTTGTAAGAATAATCAAGATGCACATCTTCTAGAAGATGTGTTTTCAAAAAGTGTTGCATCAGCACATCTGCCGTAGCACCTTGTCCGAATATATAAATTTTCTGTCCTGAAATTTGCTCCAACTTATCAATTTTCGGGTCGTTCGAAATCAAGTACAAGCTGCCCCAAATCGGAATTGCCAAAAGTCTGTAATTGATACCCTTATTGTATAAATTAGCAGCCATTACCGTGGGTAACACAGCAAAGTCGAGCTTATTTTGTATCATCAAAGCTTGAATTTGCAAAGGCTCATTTTTGATGACAAACCTAACTTGCTTTCCGTGAATAACGGGAGGGTTCTCAATCATTTGAATAAAACTTACAGCAGTGGGTCCGTCCAATATTCCTATGCTGATCGTGTTGTTTTGCTCAGGTTGACAAGAAAAGAAAGTTAAGAGAACGAATAAGTAACTCAGAATGCGTGTATAAAAATTCATATATTTATTTCGAATGAATAGCACAAAGGTACTTTTTTAAAGATAAATCATCCAATAATTTCATCAATTTACACATTTTATATATTTTTGCAAACAGCATAATTTAAAATCGGAATACCTCCAAATAATTTTGAATGGGACACATTCTACTCCTTATTATTCTATTGATTTTACTGATTGAATTCGGTCTGGGGCGTTGGCTCAGTTATCTCAACATCAAACACTCTAAGTCGAAATTACCGGCCGTATTAGCAGATATTTATGATGCGGAAAAATATGCCCGGCAGCAGGATTATTTCAGGACGAATACCCGCTTTGGTATGTTGACTGCATCCTTTAGCTTCGTTGTTATTGTTGTAATGTATGCATGTGGAGGTTTCGGATGGTTCGATGGCATTGTGCAAAACTGGACAGATCACAGCATTCTTCAATCCTTGTTGTTTTTCGGTGTTCTTTTCATAGTTAGTGATATCATCACCATTCCTTTTCAGTGGTATGCCACCTTTGTCATTGAAGAAAAATTCGGATTCAACAAGCAGACTCCTTCCTTGTTCATTGCGGATAAACTCAAATCATGGGGCCTGAGCATTGTGCTCGGCGGATTGATTTTGACTGCAATTATTTGGATATACAACTTGACACCAGAATATTTTTGGTTGCTGGCTTTCGGAGTTGTAACAGTCTTCAGTTTATTTATGAACATGTTTTATTCTGAACTGATTGTACCATTGTTTAACAAACAAACTCCGCTTGAGGAGGGTGAGTTGCGCACAGCTATTGAAGCATTTGCCAACAAATCCGGATTTCAGTTGAAGAATATTTACATGATTGACGGCTCTAAGCGGTCGACCAAAGCCAATGCCTATTTTACGGGCCTTGGTCCGAAGAAAAGGATAGTGCTTTATGACACCCTGACTGAGCAGATGGATACAGACGAGATAGTAGCCGTATTGGCACACGAAATTGGTCATTACAAACACAAACATGTGCTCAAGGGAATGTTGTATTCTATTCCATCTTCTTTATTATTGTTTTTTCTGTTGGGTTGGATGTTGGGTAGCGATGTGTTGGCGCAGGCATTGGGTGGTACAAAAGCAGTTTTCCATCTGAATGCCATTGCATTTTTTACTCTATATACTCCTATTTCTCTATTGTTAGGTGTTTTTGGGAATGTCTTGTCACGCAAGCATGAGTATGAAGCAGATGCTTTTGCTCAGCAATATGGATATGGCGAACAGCTCATTAGTGGCTTGAAGAAATTGTCTTCACAATCTCTCAGCAATTTGATGCCACATCCTTTGTATGTGTTTTTTAATTATTCTCATCCTACGTTGTATCAGCGTATTATAAAAATGCAGACAAAATGAGATTGGGAATTATGGGCGCTATGCCGGAAGAAATGGATTTGCTTATTGCCGTTATTCAGGATAAAGAAATCATCGAACATGGTAGCAGGGTGTTTTACAAAGGTATGCTGTATGACCAGGAGGTGGTAGCCGTGTTTTCCCGGTGGGGAAAAGTAGCTGCAGCAACGACTGCCGTAAGTTTGATAACCGAATTTCAGGTTGATAGAATGGTGTTTACCGGAGTTGCAGGAGGTATAGCACCTGATGTAAATGTTGGAGATGTCGTTATTGCACAACGCTTGTTTCAGCATGATATGGATGCTCGCCCGCTGATGCGTCGATTTGAAATTCCGTTGACCGGCAAAACATCTTTCGAAATTCATCATCAGGATCAAGTGATGATGACGGAAGCCGTGCATAAGTTTTTGAAAGAAGATAAAGCATTTAGGAACAAATTATTAGAGAATAATATAGCCAATCCTAAGTTGATAGTAGGCGATATCGCAAGTGGGGATTTGTTTATTGCTACGACAGAGATGAAAAACGCGCTCTTGCGTAATTTACCTTCAGTGGTTTGTGCTGAAATGGAAGGTGCTGCAGTGGCACAGGTTTGCGATGATTTTGGTGTTCCCCTGACTGTGGTGCGTGTCATTTCAGATACTGCTGATGAAGAAGGCAGGAATACCATCATGGGATTTGTCAATAAGCATGCAGGAGCGTATAGTTTGTCAATTTTGAGGGAATATATTAAGTTATTGAATAACCCATCAGATCTCACGGAGGAAGGACTTGTAGATGAGTGAGTTGATGGAATAAGAATTTGTTTTAAGAACATAATGAACTTTTCAAACTATATCATATTACATTTAATTTTATTTTAAAAAACATGGAAAAAAATTTGATCTATTTAGTGCTTCTTGCCTCCATTGTAGCATTGGGCTTTGCGTATTATTTCTTCCGACAAATGATGAAGGAAAGTGAAGGAACGGATACCATGAAGAAAATCGCTTTGCACGTGCGCAAAGGAGCCATGGCTTATTTGAAACAGCAATACAAGGTGGTTGCCATTGTGTTTGTTGTGTTGGCATTGATTTTTGCTGTAATGGCTTTTTTCGATTTGCAAAACAGTTGGGTGCCTTTTGCTTTCATAACCGGTGGATTTTTCTCGGGCCTGGCGGGTTTCTTTGGTATGAAGACAGCAACTTATGCCTCTGCACGTACTGCCAATGCGGCTAAAAATTCTCTCAACAGTGGTTTGAGAGTGGCTTTTCGTTCGGGAGCAGTAATGGGATTGACCGTTGTGGGTCTGGTGTTGTTAGATATTGCAGTTTGGTATCTGATTTTGGACCACTTTGTTGAAGATGCAGATGCTACCCATAAAATGATTTATATCACTACTACCATGCTTACTTTCGGTATGGGTGCATCTACGCAGGCTTTGTTTGCTCGTGTGGGTGGTGGTATTTATACAAAAGCAGCCGATGTGGGTGCCGACTTAGTGGGTAAGGTTGAAGCAGGTATCCCCGAAGATGACCCGCGCAATCCGGCTACCATTGCCGATAATGTGGGTGATAACGTAGGTGATGTGGCAGGTATGGGTGCCGACTTATATGAATCTTATGCAGGTTCCATTCTGGCAACTGCCGCCTTGGGTGCTTCTGCGTTTATGATGACGACTCCTGCCATGCAATTAAAAGCTGTTTTAGCTCCCATGTTGATTGCTGCTGCGGGAGTTGTTTTGTCCATCATCGGTATTTTTATGGTGAGAACCAAAGAAGGTGCAGGAATGAAACAATTATTGGGAGCGTTGGGGCGTGGTGTGAATACCAGTGCTTTCCTGATTGCTGTTGCAACTTTTGTAATCCTGTATTTTTTGAAAATTGACAATTGGATTGGAATATCGTTTTCAGTAATTGTTGGTTTGTTTGCCGGTATCATCATTGGACAATCCACTGAATACTATACTTCTCAAAGTTATAAACCTACCAAAAGAGTGGCTGCAAGTTCGCAAACCGGTCCGGCTACGGTGATTATTTCAGGCTTGGGCCTGGGTATGATTTCAACTGCTGTTCCCGTGGTAACCATTTGTTTTGCAATTGTTTTAGCTTATCTGTCTGCCATCCAGTTTGATATGGCCAATCTTCTCTCAGCTCAGAATTTAGGTTTGGGTCTATACGGAATCGGTATTGCTGCCGTTGGTATGCTTTCAACCTTAGGTATTACGTTGGCTACGGACGCTTATGGACCGATTGCCGACAATGCGGGTGGAAACGCTGAAATGAGTGGCTTGGATCCGGAAGTGCGCAAGCGCACAGATGCTTTGGATGCTTTGGGTAACACCACTGCTGCCACCGGTAAAGGTTTCGCCATTGGCTCTGCTGCTTTGACTGCCCTGGCATTATTGGCATCTTATATTGAAGAAATTAAAATTGCTTTGGTGCGTATTGCTGATGCTGCTTCTGATGGTTTGGTGGCAGTCGGAAGCAAGATGATGGATGCGGAAGCGATTAAACTTGCTTCTTTTGGTGACTTTATGGATTTCTATAATGTGAATCTAATGAATCCGATTGTGTTGGTTGGCGTGTTTGTCGGTGCTGTAATGGCGTTCTTGTTCTGTGGCCTGACCATGAATGCAGTTGGTCGCGCTGCCCAAAACATGGTTGAAGAGGTACGTCGCCAATTCCGCGAAATCAAAGGCATCATGGAAGGTAAAGCTGAACCCGATTATGCACGTTGTGTAGAGATTTCTACCAAAGGCGCACAAAGGGAAATGTTATTTCCTTCCTTGTTAGCTATTATCGTTCCGATTTTGATTGGTGTTATATTCGGCGTAGCCGGTGTGATGGGCTTATTAATTGGTGGATTAAGCTCAGGCTTTGTACTCGCCATCTTTATGGCTAATTCCGGTGGTGCCTGGGATAATGCCAAAAAGTATATAGAAGAAGGTAACTTCGGCGGAAAAGGTTCAGAATGCCACAAAGCTACCGTTGTGGGTGATACTGTAGGTGATCCGTTTAAAGATACTTCCGGACCGTCTTTGAATATCCTGATTAAACTGATGAGCATGGTATCCATTGTAATGGCCGGCTTGACTGTTGCCTATAGTTTGTTTTAATTATTTAAAATTTAGGTGTAGATACGCTTTTTTAAAAATTAGATATTACCAAGTTGACAAGTATATGGAAATGCTTGATGGGATTAAATTTTAATTGAAATAATCCTTTATATCTTCAATAAAAAAGCGTATCTTCGCGCTTTATTTTCAGTACTCCGGTTTGTCGCTTTACCTTGTGTGAAGAGGAAAGTCCGGGCAACACAGAGCGCCATACTTCCTAACGGGAAGCTATCCGCGAGGGTAGGGTAATGTAACAGAAAATTACCGCTTCAGCTCGCTGAAGTAAGGGTGAAAAGGTGAGGTAAGAGCTTACCGGTACTTATGGCAACATGGGTAGCCGTACATCCTATGGGTTGCAAGATCATGTACACCGGCGCAATCAGGGCTGCTCGTCCGATGTCGGGGGGTAGATTGCACGAGGCAGTTGGTGACAACTGTCCCAGATAAATGACAAACACCTTGCTTGCAAGGCACAGAACCCGGCTTACAGGAGTGCTGATTTTTTTTTAAAAATATGTCTAAACTCATCATCTTTTCAGCGCCTTCCGGCTCCGGTAAAAGTACGATTGTCAATCATCTTTTACAGGTCGGTCTTGATATCGAGTTTTCAATATCAGCTACAAGCCGTGCCCCACGCGGTCAAGAAAAAGATGGAGTAGAATACTATTTCCTCACTCCGGAAGAATTTCGAAAAAAGATAGCTGCTGATGAATTTGTTGAGTATGAGGAAGTATATAAGGACACGTATTACGGTACCTTGACAAGTGAAATTGAACGCATCAGCAAGAAAGGCAAACACATTGTTTTCGATGTGGATGTGGTGGGAGGATTGAACATCAAAAAGAAGTATGGTGATCGGGCGTTGCTGGTATTTATCGCGCCTCCAAGCATAGATGAATTACGTAACCGATTGATTAAAAGAGGTACTGATTCAGCTGAAATGATCAACCTGCGCATCGAAAAGGCTACTTACGAGCTTTCATTTGCACCCCATTTTGATGTGACAATTATCAATGATGATTTAGAAAAAGCAAAAAAGGAGGCGGAGTTGGTTTTGAGAAAGTATCTTCAAAATAAATAACTAAAGCAGACTGATAGAAGGTTTATCTTTGATTTGATCAATACATATCCTGACAAAATCCCATTTATCATAATCGTCACGCATCGCTTCTCCATTCCAAAAAACAAAATCTATATCGATGGGCATTAAACCTTGTTCCTTGCTCTCCGGGGTACGCCCCAATTCCGATTCTATTTGTTTGAAAAATCTTACAGAATCCTCGTAATATTCGTCAGATAAAATCTTGATTGCCTGATTTAAAAAGTGATTTTTGTATTTTTTTGTTCGGGGGAGGGTAATCAACACTTTGCTCTTGTCAATGACTTCATATTTCTCATTGATTCTTTCTATGGCTTTCTCGAGGTTCTCTTCAGGATTCTGATTGCTTCCGAGTATGATAATTCCTTCATTCATGAGCTTATATTAAAGGAGCCGAAGAACAATTCCACGGCTCCCATTGTTATCAAATTATTGACAAAACAACGATGATCTTTTAATTGTTTCCGAAAGTGCTTGCGAGCCGGAAAGAAAAAATACGAACAGTGAATCTTTCCTGATTATTTAATACCCTAGCCACAAATTTAAACAATTATTTTTGAATTTGTAGTATATTTGAAGAAAATTTTTTAAAACTATGCGCACAAAATTATTGACTGTATGTCTTGTCTTTGCTGCTCTGTCTGCCTTGGGGACACTGACCGGTTCGACCACTTTTTACAAGATCGACATCAAGAAAGATATTGGTAGTACCACCTGGATCTATACTCAAAAGGGTTTTGAAGAGGCTGCAGAAAAACAGGCTGATGCCATTTTAATCCATATGAATACTTATGGAGGAGAGGTTTTGTATGCAGATTCCATTCGGACCAAAATATTGAATGCCGATTTACCGGTATACGTGTTTATCGATAACAATGCAGCTTCTGCCGGTGCATTGATCGCTATTGCTTGTGATAAAATTTTTATGCGTCCCGGTTCTACTATAGGGGCAGCAACTGTTGTCAGTCAGATGGGTGAGGCTATGCCGGATAAATACCAGTCGTACATGCGTGCCACGATGCGTGCTACGGCTGAAGCACATGGCAAGGATACCATAGTGCACGGCAGGGATACGACCTATCAATGGAAGCGCGACCCAAAGATTGCAGAGGCTATGGTTGATCAGGGAACGGTTATACCCAATTTGGTGGATTCCGGTAAAACTTTGACGTTTACTGCCATAGAAGCCGAGCAATATGGTTACTGTGAAGGTATTGCCAAAGATATTGATGAAGTAATCAGTGAGTATTTGAAAATTACCGATTATAAAGTCATCAGCTTTCGACCTTCTGCAATGGATAATATCAAGGGATTTTTAATGAGCTCCATATTTCAGGGCATTTTGATCATGTTAATTATCGGAGGGATTTATTTTGAATTACAAACTCCGGGAATAGGTTTTCCTTCTATTGTTGCCGTTACGGCCGCATTGTTATATTTCGCACCTTTGTACATAGAAGGTCTGGCTGCCAACTGGGAAATCCTGGTTTTTGTCATAGGATTGATTTTATTAGCTGTGGAGATTTTTGCCATTCCGGGATTTGGTATAACCGGAATTTTGGGGATCATCTTCATCGTTGCAGGTTTGACTTTAAGTCTGGTGAACAATGTCAACTTTGATTTTGAACCTGTAGAAACCGGCGCACTCGGTAAAGCACTTTTCACCGTCATAGGCGGTATCAGCTTAGGGTTTGTACTGGTGCTTTTCCTAAGCAACAGGATCGGCAAAAAAGGTGTTCTGCACAACATCGCATTGAATACGAATCTTGAAAATGAACAGGGTTATATAGGAGTTCCCATGGAAAGTAAAAGTTTGGTGGGGCAACAAGCTGTAGCCGGAACAGATTTGCGACCATCAGGTAAAATCATGGTAGATGGAATGTCCTACGACGCAGTTTCTGAAGGAGGTGTGTTTATAGCAAAAGGTTCAACCGTCCAAATTGTGAAATACGAACTTGGACAAGTTTATGTTTCAAAAAATTGATAATCCTGCTTTAAAACTTAAATTTATCGAAAAAGCCTTTTTTCTCTTCAGCCTCTTCTTCTTTTTCGGCTTCTGTGTCAGTAGATTCCGTTTCTTCTTTTTCAGCAGAAGGTTGTGATTCTGCCTTTTCTGAAGATTTTGATTCTTCTGCAACTATTGGCTCTTCTTTTTTCGGGGATGAACCTGGTTCCGCGTTTTCTTGTGTGTTTTCTATAAATCCGATGACATCATTTAAACCTTCAAGAAATTTATCAAAGTCCTCTTTGTAAAGAAATATCTTATGTTTCTCGTATCTAACTTGTATATCCTGGTCGGTTCCGTAAACTTTCTTTTTGCTTTCTGTTATTGACAAAAATAAATCGTTGTTCCTACTCCTCTTTACATCTAAATAATAGATTCTTTTTCCGGCTTTAATAGATTTAGAATAAACTATTCCATCGTCTCTTTTCTCCAATACAATTTTTCTTTTCTCTTCTTCCATAACGAATACTTTCTAAATAATTTATTATCAAGGTATTAACCTGAAAGTTAATTTTTTTGACCTTTGGATGTCAAATTTCTAATATTTTTTTGGATTTAACAAGCAAATGTCCATCTTTTTATTTAAAAATCAGTATCTTTGTCCGAAATTTGAAAACGTTCACATTGTTTTATGATAAACAGGATTTTATTGCGGATCAAGATTATTCAAATCTTATATGCGTTTTATAAGGGCGAAAAAAAGACAGCTCTTATGGTTGAAAAGGAATTATTTCATAGCATCGAAAAGACTTATGATCTTTATTATCACCTGTTAAATCTCGCTGTTTTGATAACTGATTATGCTGATTCTCGTATTGAATACGGAAAAAACAAACTTCGTCCTACCCCTGAAGAACTCAACCCCAATACACGATTCATTGATAATAAATTTGTTGCTCAACTCAGAACCAATAAGCAGTTCACGGAATACTTAACCCAACGTAAATTGTCATGGGCAAATCATCCGGAAATTATCAAAGAGTTGTATGAAGAAATACTTGCGTGTGATTTTTTTCAAGAATATATGGATTCTGAAAATTGTGATTATCAGTCAGATAAAGACCTGTGGCGCAAGGTGTTTAGAAGGGTGATTTTGCTTAATGAAAATCTTGACAATTCGATCGAAGACCAAAATATTTTTTGGGTGGATGATGTTGAAATCGTGCTTAGCTTTATCATCAAGACAATCAAACGTTTTAATTTGCAAGCTGGTGATAAACAGGAGCTTTTACCCATGTTTAAAGATGATGACGATATCAATTTTGCAAAGAAGTTATTGCATGGAGTGCTCCAAAATGGTAGTGCTTACCGCGAATTGATTGATCAGAATACGCAAAACTGGGAGCTGGACAGAATCGCTTTTATGGATATCCTCATCATGGAAGTCGCTATTTCTGAGTTGATTGATTTTCCAACCATACCCATCAATGTTACGCTGAACGAGTATATTGAGATTGCCAAGTCTTATAGCACCGATAAAAGTGGTACGTTTATCAATGGTGTGCTGGATAATATTGTCCGCAAATTAAAAGAAGAAAACAAGCTGATCAAAGCAGTAGTGATTACAAAATAAAAAAGACTATATTTGCATCCGTAAATTAAAATAATTTCAATATGAAACCGATGTGATTTAAATTACAAAAACCCGGACGGGCATGGTTCTTTTTATCATCAAAGGTTTTACATTTCACAATTAATTCACAATAAAAATTATAAATGAATAACGTAATGAATGTATTAAGTGTATTATTGCAAGCTCAAGAACCCCCTAAAGGAGGTGGATGGCAAACGATTTTGATGATGGTTTTAATCTTTGCTGTGTTTTATTTCTTTATGATTCGTCCACAGCAAAAACGTCAGAAAGAGATCAGGAAACAAAGAGAGAGCATGAAACCCGGTGATAAAGTAGTTACTTCCGGTGGAATTTATGGTAAAATCCGTGACATCAAAGATGATGGAACAGTGACCATTGAAATTGCTGAAAATGTACGCATCAAGGTAGATAAGTCTTCTGTATTCCTTTCTATGCAGGATGTACAGCAGCAGCAAAAATAAACCAATCAGGTTGGTACTAGGTAATGGATGGTGATTATAACCGAAAACTAATTAAGATCCTTCTGAAAGTCAGATCGTTTTTTACTTCTAAAAACGTGCTGACTTTCAGTCTTTTCTTATTGTTGTCAGCTGCCTTTTGGTTTATCAACGCACTGAATAAAGAAAGGGAATTTTTCATAACCGTGCCTCTTGAATACACCGATTTACCTAAAAATATATTTTTTGAGGAAGAGTTACCTTCAGAGCTCAGCATAAAAGTGAGAGAATTGGGAATGCGTTACTGGACGTATGCACGAAAGAAATCTATCCCGGTTAAGATCACTTTTCAACCAGAATATCTCAGAGATGGCAACTTCAATCTTTCCGGCTTACAGTTGCTGTCAGTGGTATCTCACAGGTTGATGTCTTCCACAAAGGTCCTGGCGGTTTATCCGGAGATGATCCAAGTTGCTTACCAGAACATGCATGCGAAAAAAATACCGGTTTATGCCGATGGAAAACTTGAACTGGAAGGACAATATATGTTATGCAGTGATATCCAAATTACGCCTGATTCTGTTGAAGTTTATGGAATTCCGGCGATTTTAGATACCATAACCGGACTTTTTACCGAAAATTTTGTTATAAAGAACCGTCAAGATACATTAAACGAGGTGGTAAGTTTAAAGCCTATTCCCGATGTCCGGTTTTCCGTGGATCAAGTTGTGGTGAGTGCATTGATAGACATGTTTACGGAGAAGACTGCAACTTTGCCTGTTCAGCTTATCAATAATCCGGAGCACATATCCCTCATCTCGTTTCCTACAACGGTTAAAGCGGTTTTTAATATCAGTATAAAACACTTTAATGAATTTTACCCTGGTGATATTCAGGTTGTTATGGATTATAATGACCTCAATCAAATCAACAGCAAAAGAAGTAAATTGAAAATTATTAATAATAAACCTTATATATCAAACATCAGAATTCAGCCTGAAGATGTTGAAATATTACTTATAGAAAAATGATGCAGGAAATACAAATGGTTGATTTAAAAAATCAGTACCTGAAAATAAAAACCCAAATTGATTCCGGTATTCAGGAGGTAATTGATTCAACCGTCTTTATCAAAGGTGGTAAGGTTGATGAGTTCCAAAAAAACCTGGAAAATTATTTAGGTGTAAAACACGTAATTCCTGTTGGAAATGGCACTGATGCTTTGCAGATCTCGTTGATGGCACTTGGTTTAAAACCGGGTGATGAGGTTATTACGCCTACTTTTACCTTTATTGCTACAGCCGAGGTGGTGGCTTTATTGGGTCTTACCCCTGTTTTAGTGGATGTTGATTATGACACATTCAACATTTCCATTGAGTCGCTGAAGCGATCCATTACGTCAAAGACAAAAGCTATTATTCCTGTGCATCTTTTCGGTCAAAATGCAGCTATGGATCAAATTATGGAAATAGCGCATGCACATGATTTATTTGTTGTAGAGGACGCTTGTCAGTCGATTGGTTCGGTATATACCTTCGCCGGCGGCAGAAAAATACATTCCGGTTGCATGGGAGATGTTGGTTGTACTTCCTTTTTTCCCTCTAAAACGCTGGGCTGTTACGGTGATGGAGGAGCCATTTTTACCAATAATGATGAATTGGCTGCTAAGATCCGGGCCATTGCAAACCATGGGATGGTGGTAAGGTATTATCATGATTTTGTGGGAGTTAATTCACGTTTAGATAGTATTCAGGCTGCCGTGTTGGACGTGAAATTAAAGTATCTGGATGAATATATTCGTGCCCGGCAAAAAGTGGCAAATGCTTATAATACTGCTTTTTCAAAATGTGGATCATTGATTGTTCCCGGAAAAAATCCACAGTCCACGCATGCTTATCACCAATACACATTAAAGTTGAATGGAGTTGACCGGAACGCCTTACAAGCGCATCTGAAAAAGAAAGGTGTTCCTTCCATGGTGTATTATCCGGTACCTTTGCACATGCAAAAAGCTTATCGCAGTGAGCGGTATCACGAGGGTGCTTTTCCTGTTGCTGAACGATTATCTGCTTCTGTGCTGTCGTTGCCCATGCATACCGAGCTAACGGAGGAGCAAACCCAATATATTATTAATAGCGTCGTTGAATTTTTATGATGGATTATTTTGCTCATGAAACCGCTGTAATTGATCCCGGATGTACCATAGGTTCGGGTACTAAGATTTGGCATTTTTCACACATAATGCCTGATTGTGTGATTGGTGAGCACTGCAATATTGGTCAGAATGTGGTTATTTCACCCAAGGTTCAATTGGGGAAAAACGTAAAAATTCAAAATAATGTTTCGGTATATACCGGTGTGATCTGTGAGGATGATGTTTTTTTAGGACCGTCCATGGTGTTTACCAATGTCATCAATCCACGTAGTCATGTAAATAGGCGGGATGCCTATCAGTCTACTTTTGTCCGAAAAGGTGCGAGCATAGGTGCGAATGCTACCATTGTTTGTGGAAATGAAATTGGAAGATATGCCATGATAGGAGCGGGGGCAGTTGTTACCAAGCCGGTTAAAGACTTTGCACTTGTAGCAGGAAATCCTGCACGACAAATCGGATGGGTTAGTGAAAATGGACATCGTTTGCAATTTGATAAGCAAGGTTTGGCTGTTTGTCCCGAAACAAGACAACAATACGTGCTCGAAAACGAAGCAGTCAGGAAAATTTAAAATAATATGTTACACATAATCAATCATCAAGTACAAAATGATAAAATTTGCAGTTATAGGTCAAGGACATATAGGTAAGCGTCACGCAGAAATGATCAGGAGAAATCCTAAAACCGAACTTGTTGCCGTGTGTGATGTGTTGTCCCGGGAAGAATTGGGCCTGGAAGATATTAAAGAACAGTTTTTTTCATCTTTCGATGAATTGTTAGGAGCGAATTTAGACATTGATGTGATTAATATTTGTACGCCCAATGGATTTCACGCAGATTATGCCATTAAAGTCTTGGAAGCCAAGAAGCATGTGGTGCTTGAGAAACCCATTGCCCTCACCAGGAGTGATGCCGAAAGGATTTTATTTAAATCATTAAAAATGTCGCGACATGTGTTCAGTGTCATGCAAAACAGATATTCTCCACCTTCTTTGTGGTTGAAAGAAATTGTTGATAATAAGGTTTTAGGCAATATCTATATGGTAAAATTAGATTGCTACTGGAACCGTGATGAGCATTACTATAAAAAGGGAAGTTGGCATGGTACAGCTGAACTGGATGGTGGTACATTGTTTACCCAGTTTTCTCACTTTATCGATATCTTGTATTGGCTGTTTGGTGATATCACCAATATATCCGGAACTTTTGCCGATTTCAATCACAGTCATTTAACTGACTTTGAAGACAGTGGCATTGTTACGTTCAATTTTGTTAACGGAAAAGGTATCGGATGCCTGAATTATTCTACATCAGTATGGGATAAAAATTTCGAAAGTGCCATTACTATTATTGGAGAAAATGGCACTGTGAAGGTTGCCGGACAATATATGAATGATGTAGTGTATTGTCATATTAAAGATTACGAGATGCCAGTGTTGGCGCCATCCAATCCACCCAATGATTATGGTAAGTATAAGGGTTCTGCACAAAATCATCACTATGTAATAGAAAACGTAGTTGAAAAACTTTTGGGTAAGGGCGATATCAACACCAATCTTTTGGAAGGATTGAAAGTAGTCGATATTATTGAGCGTATTTACGAGGTAAGAGATCGGGAATGGAAAAAGCACCATTCTGATAAGTAATTATTTTTTAATCTGAATAGGATGTTACAAAGAATACAAACCATATATTTATTGTTGACTGTTATATTGATCTCTTTGATGTTCTTTTTTCCAATTGCAGGCTTGCAAAACGTACAAGATGGAATAATTTACGAAATGAACTACAAAGGATTGTTTGAATTGAGCGCATCGGGAAATACCCTTGTGGCCAATGTTTGGATGCTTACGGCACTCATGGTTATGATACCCTTACTTGCATTGATAACTATTTTTCTGTTTAAGAAAAGATTTTTGCAAATACGTTTGATAGCTTTCAATATTGTTTTGATGGCAGGTTACTACGGTATGTTATTCATCTATTTGTGGCAATATGGAAAATCATTGTCTGCTAAGTTTTTCGTGGAGATGCCTTCAGCTTTCCCCTTGGTTTGCATCATCTTAAATATTCTGGCCATCAGGGCTATTGGCAGAGATGAAGCTTTGATCCGATCCTTGAATAGATTGAGATAGTTTGGTTTGATTTATCATCGATTTTTACTGTTTACTATTACATACTATTTCATTATGAAACGAACATGAACTAATTTTATCAATTAAAACAACTAATTTTTTTAAATGATTAAATTAGTTCATCGAGAGTTCCATACGACAACTAAAAAATAATATTTAAACGTATGAAATATAATCCATTAACACCGGAAGAAGAAGCTGTCATTATTCATAAAGGGACTGAAAAACCATTTACGGGTAAATTTCTGAACCACCATGAAGACGGAGTTTATACTTGTCGCCAATGTAATGCACTGCTTTATCGATCTGAAGATAAGTTCGAATCCCATTGCGGCTGGCCCTCTTTCGATGATGAAATACCCGGTGCTGTTAAGCGCCAGCCGGATGCTGACGGGAGAAGAACAGAAATTGTTTGTGCCCGTTGTGGCGGACACCTTGGTCATGTGTTTCTTGGAGAAGGTTATACGGAAAAGAATACCAGACACTGCGTAAATTCTATTTCCATCGATTTTTTGAAGCAATAAGTTGCAGGTGATGAAGCGTCTTGCCACTGTTTTTTTTATGAAAATATGATGGAAATAAATCATAATGACAAAGAAAAGTAATTTAAGCTCACTTCTAAGCATTCATAGTCAACGGGACCTTTTGATGGTAGGAGGGAGGGGCATCGTCAATATATTGGAAAAGAGAAATTTCTGATAGCCACATTTATATAAAAATTTTTCAAAATGACTTTACAACAGCTTGAATATATCATTGCTTTGGATAAAACGCGCCATTTCGTTCGCGCCGCTGAAATGTGTGGAATAACACAACCCACCTTGAGCGCTATGATACAAAAGTTAGAAGAAGAGTTGGATTGCAGAATTTTTGATCGCTCCGTGCAACCCTTGGTGCCCACCAAGGCTGGTGTGCAAATCATAAAACAAGCGCAAGTTGTGCTTTATCACGCTAATCAATTGAAAGAAAACGTCAAATCACTGAAAAGTGCTTATACCGGTAATTTGAATATGGCGATTATACCTACGGTGGCGCCGTATTTATTACCCAAACTGTTGGCTGCCATCAAAGTTGATTATCCTGATATTTTGCTTAAAGTGACTGAATTACATACAGACGAAATTATTCATAAATTTCATCAGGCTGAAATTGATATGGCAATCCTTTCAACACCCCTGAATAATCCGGACATCCTGGAAGTACCGCTTTATTATGAAAAGTTTGTGGCTTATGTTTCGCCCGATGAGCCTGTGTATCAAGAAAGTGTAATTCCCAGTCAGGAGATGCCCCTGGAAAATCTTTGGGTTTTGGAAGAAGGACATTGTTTACGCAACCAGGTTTTTAATTTCTGTAATCATCAGGTGCATCAATCCTCTGTATATGAAGCCGGAAGTATTGATACTTTAGTGAAAATTGTGGATGTAAATGGTGGATATACCATTATTCCCGAATTGCATGTTGATTTGCTGTCAGAGAAGCAGAAAGCAAACTTGAGAGATTTGGTTGAGCCGGAAGCTATTCGTGAAATATCCCTGGTTGTAAGGCATGATTATGTGCGGGAAGGTATGATGAATGCAGTTGCAGAAAGTGTTAAGAAAGTTATTCCGGAGCATATGTTAGATGCCAGGTTAAAAAAATTCGCCATAAAACTTTGATTCTCCGAGATTTTTTAGATGTATACAGTCAACACCCGCAAATTGGTGCCTGGGTAGATTGGACGAAGTCGGACAAACAAAACCTGCAGGTTTCCGGTTTGAACGGCTCTGCTTTGTCCCTGTGTCTGGCTGCCCTTTATAAAAATTCAAATGCTTTGCCTTTTTTACTGATTGCTGAGGATGCGGATGAGGCTGCCTATCTGTATAATGACATCAAAAATTGTCTCAGCGAGCAAGAAGTTTATTTCTTTCCTTCTTCTTATAAGAGATCTTTAAAACTTTCAAGATTAGATGCTTCTAATGAGATTTTACGCACAGAGATCCTCAATAAATTAGCCAATCACACGCTACCTGTTATCATAGTTACATATCCCGAAGCTTTGTTTCAAAAAGTGATTTCCGTGCATGGGATGAAAACTCGTATGCTGAAATTAGTCAAAGGAGAATCGGTCAGTATAGATTTTTTATCTGAAATGTTGTTTGAGTACGGCTTTCAACAGGTTGATTTTGTGTATGAACCCGGACAGTTTTCTATCAGAGGCGGCATAGTGGATATTTTTTCTTTTGCTTATGAATTGCCTTATCGCTTTGACTTTTTTGGTGACACTATCGACTCGATACGTATTTTTGATATTGAAACACAGCTTTCTAAGGAAATAATTGAACAGGTGGAAATTATTCCCGACTTAAATAAAGATACTTCTACTCCTCAAATTTCCTTTTTTGAATTTATAAAACCGACAACCCTCGTCGTCCTTTTTGATGCCATTTATATCAAAGATAAAATCAATCAATTGTATGATGAAAATTTGACAAAAGCCAATGAAGGGGACGTTAGTATTCCCAATTTGCATGCTTTCCGTATTACGGGAGATACATTCATTGAACAAATTCAACAGTTCCGAACCATAGAAATTGGAGAAAGAACTTACTTTAAGCCCGAAACAAGGATTGGCTTTAGCACTTCTCCCCAGCCTGTTTTTCATAAAAATTTCGATTTGATTGCTGATAACCTTCAAAAAGGAATGGCTGATAACTATCGCTTGTTCATCATGAGCGACAGCGTGAAGCAAACTGACAGGATAGCTTCAATTTTTAAGGACAGGGGCGATAATATTGAGTTTCAACCCGTGCAATATACTTTGCATCTGGGATTTGTCGACCACGACATGAAGTTTTATTGCTATACTGACCACCAGATTTTTGAACGTTTTCATAAATACCGTTTACGGACCGACAAAACGCGGCAAGGAAAAGTGGTGATGACCTTGAAAGAGCTGAATCAGTTTCAGATAGGTGATTATGTGGTGCATGTGGACCATGGAATAGGTACTTTTGGTGGATTGGTCAAAACTGACGTAAATGGTAAAATGCAGGAAATGGTAAAATTATTTTACCGCGATGATGATATTATCTTTGTGAGTATTCATGCCTTACATCGCATTTCCAAATATAAAGGGAAGGAAGGAGAAGCCCCGAAAATCAACAAGTTGGGTTCGGGAGCCTGGGAAAGATTGAAGGAACGGACCAAATCCAAGGTCAAAGATATAGCCCGCGAGTTGATAATATTATACGCAAAACGTAAATCCGAGCAAGGTTTTCAATTTACCCCCGATAGTTATTTGCAACATGAATTAGAGGCTTCGTTCATTTATGAAGATACGCCCGATCAGGTGAAGGCAACGGCTGATATCAAAAATGACATGGAGTCGAATGTGCCTATGGATCGCCTGGTTTGCGGAGATGTGGGTTTTGGGAAAACGGAGGTGGCGGTCCGGGCAGCATTTAAAGCGGCTACGGATGGTAAGCAAACAGCAGTACTTGTGCCCACAACCATCCTGGCATTGCAACATTTTAAAACTTTTTCCGAGAGATTGGAAAATTTTCCGGTAACAATTGAGTATTTGAGTCGAGCCAGAACGGCAAATCAGACCAAAGATGTATTGGAACGTTTGGAAAACGGGGAAATTGATATCATCATCGGAACTCATAAGTTGATTGGTAAGTCGGTGAAGTTTAAAGATTTAGGCTTGTTGATCATTGATGAAGAACAGCGTTTTGGCGTTTCGGCAAAGGAAAGATTGAAAGAATTAAAAGTGAATGTTGACACCATCACCATGACTGCCACGCCTATTCCCCGCACATTACAATTTTCTTTGATGGGAGCACGTGATCTATCCATCATCAATACACCTCCTCCCAATCGTTATCCGGTTCAGACAGAATTACATGAGTTTGATGAAGATGTGATTCGGGAAGCCATTCAGTTTGAAATGAACAGAAATGGACAAGTGTTCTTCGTAAACAATCGTATTCAAAATATTTATCAGATTGAAACCCTGGTTAAAAGGTTAGTGCCCGGGGTGAGAGTGGCTGTTGGACACGGACAAATGTTGCCTAAAAAATTAGAAGAGGTTATCCTGGATTTCATTGAATATGAGTATGATGTATTGATTGCCACCACCATCATCGAGTCCGGCATAGATATTCCGAATGTCAATACCATCATCATCAACTCAGCACACAGATTTGGTTTGAGTGATTTGCATCAACTAAGGGGGAGGGTAGGACGCAGTAATCGCAAAGCTTATTGTTATCTGCTCACTCCTGAGATCAGTTTGCTGACATCCGATGCCCGCAGGCGTTTATCAGCCATCGAAACCTTTTCTGAGTTGGGAAGCGGCTTTAATATTGCGATGCAAGACCTGGATATTCGCGGTGCCGGTAATTTGTTGGGCGCTGAACAGAGCGGGTTTATTGCCGATTTGGGCTATGAAACCTATCACCGTATCCTGAATGAAGCCGTACATGAACTGAAGGACGAAGAATTTGCAGATCTATATGCTGAAGAAATTGAACGGGATAATTCATCCCGTCATTATGTTACGGATTGCCAGATCGATACGGATTTGGAACTGCTTTTTCCTTCCGATTATATTGAAAATGTATCAGAACGCATGTCGCTTTACAGAGAATTGGATACCATCGATAATGAAGTTGATTTACAAGCTTTTGAAAAGAGGATGGAGGATAGATTTGGAGAAATACCGCAGGAGAGTAAAGATTTGTTTCAGGTGGTACGCATACGCCGCCTTGCCATGCAGTATGGAATAGAAAAGTTAGTCCTGAAAAATGAAAAAATGACAGCTTTCTTAGTATCCAATAATAATTCTCCTTATTATCAATCGGATAAGTTTGGAAAAATACTCAACTTTATAACTGTGCATCCACGACAGTGTCAATTGCGGGAACAGAATAACCGCCGTTCAGTGGTAGTAAGTTTTGTAAAAACCATCAATCAGGCTTTGCACGTTCTGACTGAAATTGATAATTCCGGTTCTGTTTAAAGTAACTATTTGACCAAAAACCCACAAGGTGTCTTAGAAGTGTCCAAATACAAGGCACTGAGATTGAGGGCAAAGGAGCATACTGAGGTATGTGACTGAGCCCGTGCTTCGACAAGCTCAGCAACCATCGAAAGTAACGTGGTTACTGAGCAAGGTCGAAGTACAGTAGTTGGGCACTTATGAGATACCGCCTTTAAAATCCAAAACTGAATCCCATGGTCAAAGTAGTATTGTTGCCATGTAAATATGCCGGTGTAAACCTGTCCAAAGCCTCCTGGGCAGTCATTCTGATCTCACCATAAGCTACTTCTGAGGGAGCATCATGACCCCGAATGTCGGAATTTTCCAGTTTTACAATGGCATAAGAATTTCTGAAAACTTCGTAGGTAATATGCAATCCGAAAGTTTGATTGCTCCATATGATATCGCCCAAAGAAGGATTACTGATGATTGTGACAATATTCCCGTATAAACCATTTGGATCTTCACCGCGTCTTATGTATTCGTACTCATTGCCGTGTTTTGCGTTGTTGTAGAATAATTTAAAATCCAATCCACGTATAGGCTTGTAATTGATGGCGGCGTAGATGTCTTCGGAATTGTCTCCCAAAAAATGACCTAAATTGTAACTATTGGAAGCGTACGTTATGTTTGGAATGGAATGTTTGTAGTTGATGATGTTAGTCCGTGTGTATTCACCAATAAGTGATACATTTTTCAGCGGAAAGTTGGTGATATGTGCTCCTACCTTATAGGATATGGGATTTTTATCCGGACTGTCGGGACGAAATCTTCGCAACTGCATTTCGTCTACAAAGGCAGAAGCAAATAGATGTACATGCGGTATGTTCCTGGAACTGATATTAAGAAACAACTGAGAATTTTGGTTCTCTACGCCCAATCCTTTTGTCAGCATGTGATCAATGGATTTATAGAAAGCTATTGGGATGAAATAAGCCGGTTGTACTGTTCTTTCCGCATATACGATGGCATTTCCTATGGATAATTTTAGTTTTTTAAGGGGAGTAAATGTAAATAAATTAGCTGCCATGTATTTATTGGCAGGACGATAATGGAAGGTGGTCTCATTTTCAAGATAATGATAGGTCGAATCTAAAACATTGGATACAAGCCATCCGTGGAAATAATTGAGTTCAAACCAGGAAGCAGGTTTTACTTGTAAATAAATCATGGGAATGGAAGGCGTTCTTCCCGATAAGATGTTGGATCCATGATAATTATCTCCCCAAATAATATTGTCTTTCATCAACCCGATAGAAAAATATCGATTGGCATATTTGATTCCACCTCTCGAATCGCTGAAATCGGCTCCAAATGTGTATTCGTAACCGGGTTCATCATTTAGGTAAGTGGGACCGGAAAGCGGACCGGCTCCCGCATGTGAGATGTCGCGCAAGCTGCCGTAGATGGAAATGTTCTTCCCAAGCATTCCCTGAAACTCAGCACCATACCACCTTTTTGTGATGTTACCGTTGTCATTATATTGAAGGTGCATTCCCAGGATGGGGATGATACGTCCCCTAAAAAAATCATCCTTGTAATTGATCACAGGGGGAATCAGGGTAGTGAAAGCCTGTTTGTTTTTGAATAAATAAATCCTGCTTTCAGGCATTTGATCTAACTCCAAAGCATATTCATTGAGAAAATACCGTAATTCTTTCAATTGTCGCCTGGTCAGTTTTTTATCACTTGTCCGGTCAACATAATTTTGCCGGACTTCATCCAATTTATTGGCTATCAATAATTGAGAATAGGGCTTAACGGCAGAATTCAGTTCAATGAATCCATCATTTGCCAATTCGTCCAAAAAATCATAAATGCGGGTATAGGAGATATGATTAGAAATGTCTTGAGCTGCTCCCGTCAGACTTATGAAGATGCAGATAAAAAAAGATAATAGATATTTTTTCATTGGATACCGGGGTTTTAGTATAGTTTTCAATCAAGCACTTTTGGCTCTGCGAATGACAATATTATACACTATTTTATGAAAATACTTCAGGTCGGTAATAAAAGTACCATATTTTTTGCAATGACGCAGATATTTCATCTCTGAGGCCTGAATTTGTTCCAAAGTTTCAGGTAAATCAGCATAAAAAGGAGGCAACAATCCGGGTTTATAGCGTATTCTTGCCAGTTGTAGTTCAGGGGTATATAGACTATAATACAGCTTGCTGAGTGGCCTTACTCCGACTATTTTCATTTCCCCGCGCAGGACATTTATAAACATGGGCAATTCATCAATCCAATACTTGCGCATAAATTTTCCGACTGAATTAACACGTATGTCCTTATTAATTTTCCCTCCTTTTTGAAGCATGTAAGTTTTAAAAACATAAGCTTGCAAATATTCAGCATAAGGAAACATCGTTCGAAACTTATACACGTTAAACAGTTTGCCGTCTTTGCCAATACGTTTTAAGGTTAGAAGCGCCCCATATTTTCTTTTTTCCAGGATGGTTTTTAAGTTTTTTACCTTTTTCGCTACCACATAGCTGATACCATCATATTTTTTTATGTCAACTATATCATAGCCGCAATATACCAATCTGCCCAAGACTTCAGTTTTTGATAATACCCTGTCTTTACCTTTTGTGATATCGTAGTAAATTTTGTCCAATGAAAATATTTTAGGAATTACCCTTTTGGTCAAATAGTCGAAGAAGTAAACCACATGATTGATTCCCCGAGGATACTTGTCGTAGATTCTTTTTTTACGTGTGCTTCTTTGTTCAAAACAACAGGTGAAAGTCCCCCCCATTGGAAGTTTTTGATTTACAACCGAAAACAGTTTGTTGATACCCCTGATATTATTCAGTTTGTTAAATGCCACAACGCTTACGTATTTGTCACCGGGCTTGGATTTGATATCGTAATAATTTGCTGAAAATGTAATCAGGTTATTTTTTATGCTAAAATCAGTGTATCGGGCAATGAAATTAAAGGCTTTTTCACTGCTGTACTCTTTGATAGAATCGACCAATACCTGAAAACTTGAATCATCTAATTTTTCAATTACAATTTTTGTTTCTTCCGGCTCGTCTTTCTTGATTTCGACAAAGTCTTTATACTCAGTGGCACTCTTAATGGAATAGTGAATAATATAAAAGATGGAGCCGAAGGAGAATAGCAGAGTCGAAAAGCTGATGCTCATTTTGAGCGAAGGGATTGAAACCAAAGGAGTAAAACTCAATCCAACAATAAGGATCTGTGTAGCCAGAACAGTCCACAACAGCTTTAGAATATTGGTGCGATAGTTTGCAGAAATCTTACCGATATAGCGTTTAAGAAAAAATGAAGTCAGCAGCCAGCCAACGGCAAAGTACGGTACAAAATCAAAATATTGCCGAAAAAAACCGGAAATAGGAATAGGAAAAACTGCTATAACAACAAGAAATGACAGGGCAATCAACAGAATATCAGTGATGATAGCTGCTAAGGAGGAAAAATTGTATAGCGATTGATTTGATTTTTTTACCATTAAGTAACCGCTTGGTTTAAAACAGATGCAACGCCACAAAAGTAGTAAAATTTTGTTTATGTGGCTGTCTTATGTTCAAATAAAAAATAGCAGGGTGTCTAGGAGTATTCAGGTACAAGGCGCTAAGATTGATGGCAAGGGAGCGTATTCATGGTCTTACGCTATTATTTTGATTTGCCAAACAATGAATTTGTTAAATACCGAATATGTGAAAAATATAAAAAAAATCGCTATATTTGGCGGATTTTATAAATGAAAAAACTAAATAATACTGTGGACCGTATGCCTTTGATGTTTAGGGTAATTTTGTGGTATTTGACGTTGATTCTGTTATTCAATAATTACGTTATAGCTCAGGAACAGCCTTTGGCGAGAGAAATCAATGTTCAAAGAGGGGATAGTGTGTTTAAATACACTTATTATTATGATGAAAATTACAATAAAAGTATAGAAAACAAGTCTGTTGCTGATGAAAGAGCTACTTTTTATCCCATCAAGCGGACAGAATGGATTTATGAAGCCGGGCAGTGTGTGTCACAACGTGAATTGAAAAGAGAAGAAAACAGCTGGAAAACCACCTTCTTGATTCAAACGACTTATTTTGGTGATCACAAAGTTGAAGAGATTCACACTACGTTTGTTGATGATATCGAAACCACACAACAAATTATTTCGCACAATCATGAGGGCGAAAAGTTGATTTCTGTCGTTAAGTACGATAATTCTAAAACCGATGACAATGTGATGGAGAAGATATTGTTTAATTACAACAGCGAAGACCAATTGAGCAGTCAAATCATTTTAAATCGCACTTCATTACTGCTCGACACGGCACTGATCATCAATTATAAGTATAATGACAATAATCAGCAGGACTCCATTATTTTTTATAAAAGAAGAGATGACAAGTGTGTTCAAGACATGTTAACTGTAAATTGGTACGATGAATTTACGGGTAATCAAGTGGAACAAGTATCCAAAAGGTGGAATAAAAGAAATGATAAGTGGGAAAATTTAACTAAAATGATATTTCAGTATGATGGTAATCAAAGCATGATTCGTGAGTTATATTACCACTACGATGGTTTGTTTTGGAAGCCTAACACACGATATGAATATACTTATGATGCAGACGGCTTGTTGGAACAAAAAATAATGTACCAGCCCATTCATAATAAATGGAGAAAGATATTCACCATAGAATATAGTAATAAGTACAACGATCAACCCAATTTAATAGAATCAAAATATAATTTCTGGGGTGGAGAGATCGACAGTTATGTAAATACCTGTATTCCTTACTATTTCAACGGCGAGATTGCATTGATAAATGCAGATCAAATAGAAATCAAATATATCATCACGGAAACCTCAGTAATAACGCATACTAATTCTGAGATAGGTTGGCTGAAAATATACCCCAATCCGTCTGATGGATTGTTTTACATCAATCCACAAAATTATTGCGTTGACAATTGGAAGGTATATGATATAAACGGTATGCTTGTCAAAAGCAATGTAAACCAATATTTTACCGGCATTGTTGATTTGACAGACTTACCAAATGGTATGTACATGATTATGGTTACAACCGATGACAATCAACAATTGAAACAAAAAATAATTATTAATAGAAACCATTAAAATTGGCGGTGTTTCATAAATGTCCAACTACTGCACTTCGACTTCGCTCAGTAACCACGTTACTTTCGATGGTTGCTGAGCTTGTCGGAGCATGGGCTCCAGTCGCGCGTACTTCAGGTATGCTCTTTTACCCTCAATCTTAGCGCCTTTGTATTTGGATATTTCTAAGACACCTTGTCGTTAAAAAATTAATAAAAGTATGAGAGTAATAAATTTAATTTTGATCCTATCAATGATTGCAACTTCCTGCGTTAAAAACCCCTTGTTGAGTAAGTATCAAACTCCTTATGAAATAATTCCTTTTCATTTAATTGAAAACAAGCATTACCTTCCGGCTTTCAAAGAGGCCATGGAGGTTCATCTGGCTGAAATTGATGCCATAGTAAATAATCAAGAAGCTCCAAATTTTGAAAATACCATTGTGGCTTTGGAGCGTTCCGGAAGTTTGTTGACACGTGTTGCCTCACCATTTTACAATATGTTGAGTGCTGAGACTAACGACGAATTACAGCAAATTGCCGAACAGGTTTCACCTCTAATGTCAGAACACAGCAATGCCATTCGTTTGAATGAAAAATTGTTTGCAAAAGTGAAAGCGGTTTATGATCAAAAAGATCAATTTCACCTGAGCACAGAGGATGCTCGTTTGTTGCAGGATACTTATGACAGCTTCGCTGACAATGGTGCTAACCTTTCAGATAGCGACAAAGCCATTTATCGTGAGTTGTCCAAAGAATTGAGCCTGCTTACTTTGCAATTTGGACAAAATGTATTGAAAGAAACCAACAACTGGAGTAAATTGATCACCGATAAAGACTTGTTGTCCGGACTTCCTCAGGATGTGCTTGATATGCTGGCTATGAATGCCAAAGAAACCGGACAAGAGGGGTGGCTGCTGAATTTGAAAGTCACTACTTATGTTCCTTTTATGAAATATGCCGAGAATCGTGATTTGCGCCATGAACTGTATATGGCTTACAGTACCCGTGCAATGAACGGTAATGAATCAGACAACCGTGAAATCATCAAAAAGATCGTCAATACACGCTTGAAAATTTCCAATTTATTGGGTTATCCGTCTTATGCCGATAAAGTTTTGGTGCATCGCATGGCAGAAAACAAAGACAATGTTTATAAATTACTGGATGATTTGTTGGCAGCTTATAAGCCCTATGCCATAGAGGAAGTGAAAGCTGTTCAGGATTATGCCAACAGCCTGGGAGCTGATTTCAAGGTGCAACCCTGGGATTGGTCGTTTTATGCCGAAAAACTCAAAGAAGAAAAATATGCCCTGAACGATGAATTGCTCAAGCCCTATTTTGAATTGGAAAACGTTAAAAAAGGCGTATTTGGCCTGGCTACACAGCTATATGGTTTGCAATTCGTTAAAAATGAAGACATTCCCGTTTATCACCCCGAAGTGGAAGCTTTTGAGGTAAAGGATAAAGATGGTCAGTTTGTTTCTGTACTTTACACAGATTTCCATCCGCGTGATGGCAAGCGTCCCGGTGCCTGGATGAACCAGTTCAAGGGTCAGTGGATAGACGCTGACGGCAAAGACAGTCGTCCGCACATCATCATTGTGATGAATTTTACACGTCCTACCGAGACCAAACCGGCTTTGTTGACTTATGACGAAGTAACAACATTTTTGCATGAATTTGGGCACGCCATCCACGGTATGATCACTGAGTGCACTTATGAATCGCTGTCCGGAACAAGTGTATATCGCGACTTTGTTGAATTGCCCTCTCAAATCATGGAAAATTGGGCTTCTGAAAAAGAATTTTTAAATCAGTTTGCTGTGCATTATGAAACGGGTGAGCAAATTCCCACTGAGTTGATTGAAAAAATTAAAGCTGCCGAGAATTACAATATGGCTTATGCTTGCGTGCGTCAGTTGAGTTTCGGCTATTTAGACATGGCATTTCACACTTTGGAACAGCCTTTTGAAGATGATGTTATCGCTGCGGAAAAGGCTGCCATAGCGAGAACGCAGGTTCTTCCTTCTATTCCGGAAACAGGCGTGAGTCCGTCTTTCAATCATATATTCTCAGGAGGTTATGCGGCCGGCTATTATAGTTACAAATGGGCTGAAGTCCTGGATGCAGACGCTTTCTCCGTGTTTAAAGAAAAGGGTATCTTTAATCAGGAAGTTGCAGCATCTTTCGCCGAAAATATCCTCAAACGAGGCGGTACAGAGCATCCCATGATACTCTATAAACGCTTTAGAGGTCAGGAACCAACGATTGATGCGTTGTTAGAGAGAAACGGGGTGAGAACGAATGAGAACAAAGAACAAAGATTAAAGAACAAAGACAAAAGAACAAAGAATAAAGAGTAAAGAGCAAGAACGAAGAACTAAAAACTAAGAACTCGCACCTCGTAACTCGTAACTCGTAACTTCCCTAACTTCTTTAACTTCTTTAACTTCTTTAACTTCTTTAACTTCATAACTTCCTCGTCGATATTTATCATGCACATCACCATCATCAAACCCAAAAACCGTTTATTTGAGGTCGATTTCAAGGAACTCTGGCAGTACCGTGATTTGTTTTCGATGTTTGTCAGGCGGGATATTGTAACGCAGTATAAGCAGACCATTCTCGGACCGGCCTGGTATTTTGTGCAGCCTATACTGACCACCATTATGTACATGGTAGTATTTGGGGGCATTGCGAAAATCAGTACGGACGGATTGCCACAGCCTTTGTTTTACCTGTCGGGTATTGTGTTGTGGCAATATTTTTCCGATTGTCTGAATAAAACATCCTCTACTTTTACTGCCAATCAGCATATTTTTGGAAAAGTTTATTTCCCGAGATTGATTGTACCTTTATCTACCGTGACTTCCAATTTGGTGCGCATGGGCATACAGTTTATACTCTTTGTAATTGTATATGTTTATTATATCATCATTGGTGCAGCCGTGCAGCCCAATGCTTATGCATTTTTATTTCCGGTGTTAATCGTTATGTTGGCGGGATTATCCCTGGGGTTCGGCATCATCATTTCTTCTATGACCACCAAATACCGCGACTTGACTATTCTGTTCACTTTCATCGTTCAGTTGTGGATGTATGCTACTCCTGTGATTTATCCGATGAGCACGATGCCCGAAAAATATAGATGGATTATTGAACTTAATCCCCTCACTTCCATTTTTGAAGCCTTCAAATATGGTATGCTCGGAGTGGGTGAGTTCTCATGGGGAAGTTTGGGGTACAGTTTTGCATTTACGATAATATTATTAGCAATTGGGGTAGTGGTGTTTAATAAAGTTCAGCGGAGCTTTATGGATACGGTGTAGATGATGTTTAGTGTTTAATGTTTAATTGTTGAACTGTTGAACTGTTTAACTGTTGGATGTTTAACTTCCCTAACTTCCCTAACTTCATTAACTTCTCTAACTTCATTAACTTCTCTAACTTCTTTAACTACTAACTACCAACTACTAACTACTAACATCAATATTTCCTCAATAACATCATTATATTGCATAAAAAAGTGTATTTTTGTTCACTACAAATAAAATAATGAATGAAAAGTATTATTTTACAGCAGAGAGAGGAGCGTGACTTCCTATTGGCTAAGCCTTATCAGAGCAGGGTTGTAGCTGAGGATACTAGTGTGTATTTAAAAACTCAGCTTATTAAACTGATAACCGGTCCAAGACGTGCCGGAAAGTCGGTTTTTGCGTTGCAAATCTTAGCGAGTGAGAATTTTGCGTACTTAAATTTCGATGATGAAAGATTGCTGAATGAATTTGATGAAGATGCGATAACTCAGCTCTTGATGGAGGTTTATCCGGATTTTAACTATTTGCTTTTGGATGAGATTCAAAATCTTAATAACTGGGAATTTTGGGTTGGAAAACTATACCGACGAGGCTATAATCTCGTAATAACAGGTTCAAATGCAAAATTACTATCAGGTGAAATGGCTAGTATGCTAACCGGGCGTTATTTGCAGATAGAAATTTTACCTTTTGGTTTTTCTGAAATACTATCCTATAAAGGGTTTGAAGTATCTATGGAAACACCGAAGAAAAAAGCTGAACTTTTGCTTCATTTAGATGACTATATGACATATGGTGGATTTCCTGAAACACTTTTGCTTAGAGAGATAACTCGTAACTATCTAAGTGATTTATTTGATGCCATATTGCTTAAGGATGTATCGAAACGTTATAAGGTGCGTAGAAATGAAGATTTGATACGTCTGTCAAATTACTTGTTGGCTAATTATACTAATCCTTTTTCATTTAACGAGCTAAGTAATGAATTAAACTTGGGAAGCGTAAATACAGTACAAAAATATTGTGGATATTTAGCCGACACCTATTTGTTTTTCTACTTGCCACGATACAACAATAAATTAAAACGAATGCAAAAATCGCCACAGAAAATCTATGTTGTTGATACCGGTTTTCTTTTACGGTCGTTTCAAACATCGCCTAATAAAGGACGTATGCTTGAGAATTTAGTCTTTATAGAACTTATTAGACGTGGTTTTTCTACTGAGCAGTCAATTTTTTATTATCGAACAAAAAATGACAAGGAAATAGACTTTGTTTGTAGAAAAGGACA
>MTKW01007374.1_pt1 | contig 71330 bp, 49 predicted proteins | sample 1042761 | NCBI WGS metagenome assembly MTKW01 (sample SAMN06205366, study PRJNA360243) | anaerobic digester metagenome | biome: Wastewater treatment plant; feature: Anaerobic digester sludge; material: sludge; isolation source: anaerobic digester fed with sludge from wastewater treatment plant ... | reverse complement strand
TTTTCAGCGTAGATCTCGGTGGTGTATCTCTTGATACCATCCTTTTCCCAAGAGCGGGTCTGAATTTTTCCTTCAATGTACAGTTGCGAACCTTTTTTGATATATTTTTCGGCAATATCTGCCAATCCACGCCAGGCTACTATATTGTGCCATTCGGTACGGTCAGGAACCTGTGTTCCGTTTGCCATAGTGAAACCACGTTCTGTTGTGGCTAAGGAGAAATTAGCTACAGAAACATTTTTGTCAAGGTAACGAATCTCAGGGTCTCTACCCACATTTCCTACTAAAATAACTTTGTTTACAGACATAATTTTTTTGTTTTATTAGGTTGATAAAATAAAAATAATTTCTGCGTAAAAGTAGCCAAAATTCATATCTCATTCAACCATTATTGATAAATAAATACTTAAATTCTCTTAAAATCAAACAATTTACGATTTGCTGGTCAATAGTTTACGATTTGCACCCCTCCCATAACCCCGGAACCCGTGAACCCGTTTCTTCTGCAATTGTTTCAATCTCCACCAAAGCTCCACGAGGCAAATCTTTTACAGCAAAGGCAGCCCTTGCAGGAAAATGAGAAGTGAAATATTTCGCATAGACTTCATTCATTGCCTGAAAATGACCTATATCCGACAGATACACCCTGTTTAACACAACATTTTCCATGCTCAAGCCGGCAGCTTTTAAAATGGCCAGGATATTTTTAAATACCTGATCGGTTTGCTTTTGTATGTCGTCAGTTTCAATTTTGCCGTTTTGCGGATTGATGGGAAGCTGACCGGATATGTACAAGGTGCCGTTTACCTGTATAGCCTGACTATAAGGTCCAATAGCTGCAGGAGCATCAGGAGTATTGATGATTTTTTTCATGAAAATGAGTTTTACGAAAAACAAAAATAGTAAATCTTTTCTTACCTTCAATAATTTATTCGGACCAAAGTGCAGTTGAACATCTCCGCTATTTTAATTATCTTTGCAGGCCAAAAATATTGACTATTTACAATTGAAAGCATAGATCACTGGTGGACAGTGAATGGTGAATAGTGAATAGTGAATAGTAAATTGTTTTAATCGTAAATTTTCTTTGATGGACTTACCAAGCAAGTACAATCCCGCCAATATTGAGTCGAAATGGTATCAATACTGGTTAGATCATGGTTTTTTCAAATCCGAGCCAGATAATCGTGAACCTTACACCATTGTGATCCCACCTCCCAACGTAACCGGTGTGTTGCATATGGGACATATGTTGAACAATTCCATTCAGGATGTATTGGTGCGCCGTGCACGCATGTTGGGGAAGAATGCCTGTTGGGTGCCCGGTACCGATCATGCTTCCATTGCAACGGAAGCCAAAGTGGTAGCCAAACTTGCTGAGGAAGGAATCCAAAAGTCGGATCTCACCCGGGAAGAGTTCCTGGTGCATGCCTGGGAGTGGACACATAAACATGGCGGTATCATCTTGGAGCAATTAAAGAAATTAGGCGCTTCTTGCGATTGGGACAGGACGGCTTTTACGATGGATGAAGCCCGTTCAGAGAGCGTGATAAAGGTGTTTGTGGACCTGTATGAGAAAGGTTTGATCTATCGCGGTGTACGCATGGTAAACTGGGATCCGAAAGCACTTACGGCTTTGTCGGATGAAGAGGTGATACACAAGGAGGTAAATGGTAAATTGTACTATTTACGCTATCCGATTGAAGGAGAAGACGGATTTGCCGTCATTGCCACAACTCGTCCGGAAACCATCCTGGGCGATACTGCCATGTGCATCAACCCCAATGACCCCAAAAATGCCCATTTGAAAGGTAAGAGGGTTTTAGTGCCGCTTATTAATCGGTCAATACCCGTTATAGAAGATGAATACGTAGATATTGAGTTTGGTACCGGTTGCCTGAAAGTGACGCCTGCTCATGATGTGAATGACTATGTATTAGGAGAAAAATACAACTTACCGAGTATTGATATTTTTAATGATGATGGTACCCTAAATGAACATGGTGCCATGTATGCAGGCATGGATCGCTTTGATGTTCGCGAAAAGATTGAAGCGGATTTGCAGGCTGCGGGTCTGTTGGAGAAAGTTGAGCCTTATACCAACAAAGTAGGTTTTTCTGAAAGGACAGATGTGATCATAGAACCCAAATTATCCATGCAATGGTTTTTAAAGATGGAAGATTTGGCACAACCGGCATTGAAGGCTGTGATGAATGATGATATTAAATTGTATCCGCCTAAGTTTAAAAACACGTATCGTCATTGGATGGAGAACGTAAAGGATTGGTGTATATCCCGTCAACTTTGGTGGGGGCATCGCATCCCTGCCTGGTTCCTGCCGCAAGGTGGTTATGTAGTGGCAGTTACAAAGGAAGAAGCGTATGAAAAGGCTAAGCAAATCGTAAATTATTCCCTTGATTTTGATGATTTGCACCAGGATGAAGATTGTTTGGATACCTGGTTCTCGTCTTGGCTGTGGCCCATCTCTGTTTTTGATGGTATCAATCATCCGAATAATCCGGACATTAAGTATTATTATCCTACGGATGATTTAGTGACTGCCCCTGAGATTTTATTTTTTTGGGTGGCACGCATGATCATTGCCGGCTACGAGTATGAGGGCACAATGCCTTTTAAAAATGTGTATCTGACCGGTATTGTACGTGATAAACTAGGACGCAAAATGTCCAAGTCTTTGGGAAATTCTCCTGACCCGTTGGATTTGATCGCTCACTTCGGAGCAGATGCTGTTCGATTGGGGATGTTGTTTACTTCCCCTGCGGGGAATGACCTGCCTTTTGACGAGTCGCTTTGCGAGCAAGGTCGTAATTTCAACAACAAAATCTGGAATGCTTTCCGTTTGGTGAAGGGGTGGAAAGTAGCTGACACAGAACAGCCGGAATCTGCTGCTATTGCTGTTAAATGGTTTGATTCCCGGTTGTCAAGCGCCTTGTTGGAGATAGATGATCTGTTTTTAAAATTCCGTTTGTCCGAAGCTTTGATGATGGTTTATAAACTTTTTTGGGATGAGTTTTCTTCCTGGTATTTAGAAATGGTCAAACCTGCTTACCAACAGCCCATTGATAAAAAAACTTATGAAGCTACACTTCGCTTTTTTGATGCCTTATTGAAAGTATTACACCCCTATATGCCTTTTATTACAGAAGAATTGTGGCAGGCTTTAGAAGAAAGGAAAGAGGGTGAAAGTATCATGATTTCATTGATGCCTGAAGCTAAGCCGGTTGATGAATTGCTGACCGCGCAATTTGACAAAACCAAGGAAATTATTGCCGGTATCCGTACGATACGTTTGCAGTACAACATTCCCAATAAGAATTTGCTTCAATTGGAGATAATCGGCGAACATAACCCGATTTTTGATTCCGTTATTCTGAAGCTCTGTAACTTGGAACATATTCAAATTGTAAACGAAAGATCCCCAAATTCAATTTCATTCCTTGTCGGTACTACGGAATATGCGGTGCCTATGGATAATTTGCTTGATGCAGAAGAAGAAATCAAAAAGATGGAAGATGAAATTGTTTATTTGGAAGGTTTTATCGAATTGGTAATGAAAAAACTCGGTAATGAGAAGTTTGTTGCCAACGCAAAACCACAAATTGTGGAAGCAGAACGTAAAAAACATGCGGACGCCCTCGGTAAAATTGAATCTTTAAGGGAGTCGATAATGCGACTGAAAGAAAAATAAATAGATAAATAAATAAAATCATAACTGCTGATTCCATAATTAATAATTAAAATGTCCTATTCAATCCTTTGCAAACAAACCTGTGAGATAGCTAAAAAAGCAGGTAATTTTATTTCCGAACAAAAGAAAGGTTTCAAACAATCCTTCGTGGAGTACAAGGGCTTACACGACTTGGTGAGCTATGTTGACCGGGAAGCTGAAAAATTGGTTATTGCCGAGCTACAAAAGCTATTGCCCGAATCCGGCTTTATTGCAGAAGAAGGCACTCAAAATGTTCGTGGAGCGAAGTACAATTGGATTATTGACCCCTTGGATGGTACCACCAATTTCATACATGGTATTCCGACTTATGCGGTGAGTATAGCCCTGGTTGAAAATGACGACGTGGTGCTTGGAGTGGTTTATGAAATCGGACAGCAAGAGTGTTTTTATACCTGGAAGGGCGGCGGTGCTTATTTAGATGGTGTTAAAATACAGGTTTCGGATAAATCCGATTTGAATATGTCACTAATTTCAACGGGCTTTCCTTACAGGCAATTTGACTTAATTGACCCTTACCTGGCCTTTCTAAAATGGGTGATGCAAAATTCAAGGGGCGTGCGCCGGATTGGCTCTGCTGCTACTGATTTGGCTTATGTGGCTTGTGGACGGTTTGACGCATTTTGGGAGTATGGACTAAAATCCTGGGATATGGCAGCAGGTGCATTGTTGATCCGGGAAGCAGGAGGAACAATTACTAACTTTGATGGCGAGAAAGATTTTCTCTTTGGGGGTAATGTTGTTGCGACTAATGGTATTTTACACCCCATTTTTCTTCGCACCTTAAAGGATTTTATCGGTTAGTTATATGGACAAACTGTGGACAAGGAGCTTTATATGCGCTTGTATTGGAAATTTTTTGTTGTTTTTCGCTTTTTATTTATTGCTCCCCATCTTGCCCTTGTATCTGATTGATGTTTTTTCAGCATCCAAGACTTTGGTGGGGTTTGTGTTGTCATCATACACGCTTGCAGCATTGCTGGTTCGTCCTTTTTCAGGATTTTTATTGGATTTGTTTCGCCGAAAGCCACAGTATTTGATCGCTTACTTTTTCTTTGTCATCTTTTTTATAGGCTATCCTGTTGTAACCAGTATCAATCTGTTTCTTCTTATCAGGATAATTCATGGAGCTACCTTCGGTTTTGTTACTACTGCCGGAAACAGTTTGGTGGTTGATATACTTCCTTCTTCCCGGAGGGGTGAGGGCCTGGGGTACTTTGGAGTTGCCAATAATTTGGCGATGGTTGTGGGACCTATGATCAGTTTGATGCTTCATGAAAAAGGATCATCCTATGATACTATTTTTCACCTTGCTATTATTTCCGGTTTGTGTGGGTTCGTGTTTGCTTCTTCGATAAAGGTTGAAAAATTGTTTCAACCAAAGCCGGATCGAACTTTTGCTTTTGATCGTTTCTTTCTGTTTAAGGGCTTTAGAGCCGGTTTTTCATTTTTTCTCAGTGGTATTCCATATGGGATGTTTATGACTTATTTGGCCATTTATGGAAAAGAATTAAATATTGAAGTTGGTTTGGGCTTCTTCTTTACTTTGTTGGCTTGTGGTATGGTGTTCTCACGTTTATTTTCCGGAAAGATGGTTGACAGAGGAAAACTGACTCAAGCTATTAAACTGGGATTGTTTGTTGGCATTATAGGCTTATTCTTACTGGCTTCTCTTCAAAGAATAAACACATACAGTCATGCAGTTGTTTTAGTCTTATTCTTTTTGATTCCGGTAATTTTAGGCCTGGGTTATGGCCTCACTTTTCCGGCATTCAATACTCTGTTTGTCAATTTAGCACCCAACAACAGACGAGCTACTGCCAGCTCCACTTTCATGACAAGCTGGGATCTGGGAGTAGGTTCCGGGTTGATTTTGGGAGGATGGTTTGCCGACTCTGCAGGAGGATTGTCGCTTGCATTTTTAGTCGGTGGTCTTTTATCTTTGTTTTCCTTCGTGTATTTCACCAAAAGTGTTGAACCGCACTTCCAGCGCAATAAATTCAGATAGACTCGTGTGCGAAAGTTTATATGCTGATGATGTCGGGATGAATAAAATTGTCTCTTTTTTCCGATGTGTCTCCTTCATTAAATGAGGTAACCCAGCGGATGAATTCTGTCATCTTTTCGGGCTCAGTCTCAAAAATATTACCTACAACTACTAAGTCTGCACCTGCATTAAAAGCTGCTTCTATAGCTGTTGTAGAACATATGCCACCACCCACGATGAGTGGGGTTGATGTCATTGATCTGACGTGACTGATTATTTCGGTCGGTACGGGATGGTCAGCTCCGCTTCCTGCTTCAAGATAGGTAAGATGCATACCCAACAGTTCGCCGGCAATGGCGGTAGAACTTACAATTTCTTTCTTGTCCCTTGGGATAGGTTTGGTATTGCTAATATATTCAACTGCACTCATTTTACCGCCATCAATCAATAAGTAGGAGGTTGGTATTACTTCTATGCCTGACTGCTTAATGGCAACAGAAGATTTGATATGTTGACCGATCAGATATTCAGGATTTCTGCCTGATAACAAAGCAAGATAAAGCAGCGCATCAGCGTGTTTTGAAAACTGCGAAGCATCGCCGGGAAAGAGTACTACAGAAGTATCTATTTCTTCTTTGATGATCTCAATGATGCTGTCAGTCGAATTTACTCCGTGACTGCCACCAATAAAGATAAAATCAGGCGGACAAGTTTTTAAAATTGCAATGATGGACGCCAAATCGCGCAGATCATTTTTATCCGGATCTATCAAAACGGCTAGCATTTTCCTGCCCTTCTCCCGATTGGTCAGTATTTGTCTGTAAACATCTTTCTTATTCATGATCTGTTGTTTTTCTGTTTGCTTTTAAAGTTTAATTTTTTTATCAACGCCAACTACCAGGGTGTATGTTTCGTTCTGAAAATAATGCAATCTGTATATTCTTGATCCTGAAACATGTAGAACATGTAACATGCCTGAATCGCTCAGTTGAAACGGACAAATTTCCAATTCGTTAGAGAAGTCAAATACTGCCTTTCCAATTATTTTATATAAGACCTCTTTCGCCGACCAGGCAATTTCTAAATAACTATTGTCATTTTCATCATAAAGATATTGTTGTTCTGCCAGATTTAAAAAACGTTTGTATACACGTTTTACTCTGTCGGTTCTCAATTCCAAATCAATACCGACAGCATGTGTCGGATGTGCCATAACAGCGACATAATTTTTACTGTGACTGATGCTGATTTGCTCCGGAGCACCTTGCAGGTATGGCTTGTTGTTCTCATCATAATAAACTACAACCTCACGACCGAAAACTTTATTGAGCAATAACCTGGCTGCTAAATATTCCTGTTTTCTTTTGGTTATTGTCAGCTGTTTAAATTCAGCTTCATAAGCCTTGAAGTTGGTGAGCATGGACTTTAATGTTTCTGCATCTTCATCAAATTGTCCAATCAATATTGTCCCGCCCCGATATGTAATACTTTCGATTTTCATTTCCAGCTGAAACTTTCCATCAATCTAATTACATCTTTTTTTATAAAATCAGCCATTGGGGCAATGGAATCTTTGTTAGGCACATGATTAAAATAAACCGCTCCCCTGAAAAAATGTTGCGTGCTGTCAGTCAGTGTAAACTGTGCTACTGAGGCAACATCTCCCTGCAGGTCATAGTAAATACCATATACATCTTGTTCCGGATTGCTGAAGAATCTTTCCTGTATATCGTCTGCTCGTACTAAATGTTTGTAAACTGAACGATGTGCATCCTCCGACAAATCGTACAATTTACCTTTTACCTCCTTATAACTGCAGTGGATGGCAGCGTTCAAGCCGGGATAAACAATATCTATCCAATATTTTTCCTGAGGTTCATTTTTGAACGTTATTTGGGCATGTGAAGATATATCAAAGGAATAAGGCAACAAAGTGTCTATTCTGACATAAGTGTTTTTCGGTAAATCTACCCTAAAATATCCATAAGGCTTGGGATAACCGGTTTTTCTGCAAGAAACAACGAACAACACTCCTACGAGTACTCCGACTAATAGGCAGTTTGTTGATTTTCTGTACGTATATTTACGCTTCCTCATCCTCCTGTTCTTCCTTGATGATGAGTTTTACTTTTTTGATTCTGCGGTTGTCAACTGATAGCACTTCAAACAGATACTTTTCTCCGAATTCTATTCGTTCATCTTTTCGGGGAATTTCACCCTTAAGCTCAAGGATGAAACCTGCAAGCGTTTCGACTTCTTCTGTAGCTTCAGCATCGATAAAGTCATCCTCGTCGATTTCTCCAATTTTAAAGAAATCATTCAATTGTATTTTTGCTTCGAAGATGAATGTGTGGTCATCTATTTTGGTATAAAGTGCTTCTTCTTCATCATATTCATCGCTGATATCACCAATAATTTCTTCAACTATATCCTCCAGGGTAATCAGTCCTGAAGTGCCTCCATATTCATCCACAACAAGAGCCAGGTGTACTTTGTTTTGCTGAAATTCACTGAGCAAATCGTCGATCATTTTTGTTTCAGGTACATAATAAGCCTGCCGGATCAAGGTTTGCCACCGAAAAGAATTCGGTTTATCCAGGTGCGGCAATAAATCTTTGCTATACAAAACACCCTTGATATTGTCCGGAGAGCCTGAATATACAGGAATGCGTGAATATCCGGATTCAACGATAACAGCAAGCAGGTTTTTGTAAGATGTTTTGATGTCAACACTGACCATGTCAACGCGCGAGGTCATAATGTCAACCACTTGAATATTAACAAACTTGATAATTCCTTCAAGAATCTCTGTGTCCTCGTCATTTTGACCGGATGTAAGTTCAATGGCGTGTGACAACTCATCCATGGAAATATTGGGTTTGTTATGGCGTTCTAAGCGCCGGTTTATGGTTGAAGTTGACTTGACGAGGAGATGCACCAAAGGTTTGAATATTTTATAAAGTACTATCAGGATAGGCGCTGTGAAAGTAGCTACTCTTCTTCCTTCACGGGATGCAAAAATCTTGGGTGTGATTTCTCCAAAAAACAACAATAGAAACGTAATCAGGACGGTTTGGAAAAGAAAGGCAATGACGATTGCATTTCCGAAATTGATTAACTGGTTGGTTACAAAAGTCAGTATCAATATTATGGATACATTGACAAAATTATTGCCTATCAAGATGGTGGCAAGTAACTTTTGAGGATCTTCCAATAAATTGTGAATGCGTTGATCAGATTTTTTGTTGCTATGTTCTATTTCGTCAAGTGTTTGTGGAGAAAATGAAAAAAATGCCACTTCAGATGCTGAAATGATTGCAGATAACATCAACAAAAAAACACTGATGATCAAGGCAAATATTTCGTTGATCGTAATTGGATTAAAACTTATCTCAAGGAGGATGAATGCCGGGTGCACAGTTTTAGTTTAATAGATTTATTTTTAATTTGACCGTAGATTATTTCTCCTTACAAAAATAGATATTTTTCATCAATTCATCCCTATTCCCAACAATATATGTTATATTTGTAGTCAAATACCATATAATTTTCTCTTAAAAAATACGCTTTATGGAAGACAAATTAGTTACGCTCGCAATACGTACTTATCACCGGGCTCAAATGATAAAAGCTGTGTTGCAAGAAGAAGGAATAGAAACTGTCATTCACAATTTGAACCTTGAACAACCGGAAATGGCTGTTGGGGTGCGTGTGAGGATTAAAGAAAGTGATTTACCCCGTGCACTTACCATAGTAGAAGAAATGGAAAAGGCCTGGGAAGAAGAGAAGCCTGTAAAAGAGAATCGCATGGTTTTGATTCCTGTGGATTTTGCTGATCACATCCCTAAAACTATTGATTTTGGATTCCAGATGGCTGAGAAAATGGAAGCTGAAGTTGTTTTTCTGTATGTTTATTTTACTCCCGCTTTTACAATATCGATGAGTAATGATGTTGGAACATACAGTATAAGCGACAGTGAGCTTCTTCGGAGGATTATCAGTTCTGCCAATGCAGATGTGGAAAATATGCGTAATCTCATAAATAAAAGAATCAGAAAAAAAGAGTTGCCCAAACTTGACTTTAAATTCGAATTAATTGAGGGGGTGCCTGAGGATCAGATTCTTGATTATTGCAAGAAATATAAACCAGATGTGGTGGTGATGGGTTCACGCGGTAAGAAAATATCTAATGAACTTTTGGGCAGTGTGACAGCTGAAGTTATAGAATTATGTGAAGTCCCGGTGTTCGCTCGTCCCGGCATGACCAGTCAGGAAAAATTCGACGATCTTAAAAAGATTGCTTTCATTACCAACTTCGATCAAAAAGATTTAATTGCCGTTGATAAGGTGATTTCAACCTTTGCCAATCCTGAAATGGAGTTGTGCTTTATTCATGCTGCGGATAAAGATGAACCCTGGAATGAAATCATGCTGACGGGTATTAAATCTTATTTTGCAAATCAATATCCCGGTGTTAAAACCAACTATGCTTTGGTAGAGTCAACCGATTCTCCGGAAAAGATAAATGAATTTATAGAGCAACTTCAAATTGATGTGCTCGCTTTCAACTCCAGACGCAAGCGACTGTTTGCACGTATTTTCAATCCCGGTTTGGCTTATAAGATGATCTATCATTCAGATATTCCGCTGTTTGTGACGCATGTTTAACTGAGAACAAAGAGCAAAGACAAGGAAGAACGGATGAGAACAAGGAACAAAGATTAAAGAGCAAAGACGAATTAGTGATTGGTGGATGGTGAATAGTGAGTGATAAAATTTCTTTTGTGCCTTTTGTGGTTTAATTTAATATTCTAACTTCCTAACTTCTTTAACTTCAATAACTTCCAAAAAAAACTAACTACCAACTACTAACTACTAACTACNNCTAACTACTAAAACATCAATTGCCCAAAACAAATGACCGGCACTTTTCATCACGATGACCGTTTGAAGATATCCCACGGAAATTTAACCAAAATCATGGGTACACGTTTCGATATTATCTTGTTGGAGAAAGGGGAGGAATTAGCTTCTGGTATTTGGAATGAAACACGGCAAGAGCTGATCCGTTTGGATAAGATGTTGAATAAATTTGATGCTACAAGCGAAATCAGTATGCTTAATGAGCGAGCTTTTTTGTATCCGGTTATGGTTTGTCCGGAGTTATTTCAGATATTAGTCGACTGCCGGATTTATCATGAAAAAACCATGGGTTTATTTGATATTTCTTTAAAAGATCTTTCTAAAGTAGTGCTTTCAGAAAGCGATTATTCTGTTTCATTTTTGTCTCCTGAAATTTCTCTCGATTTAGGAGCTTATGCAAAAGGGTACGCTCTCAAAGTGATATGGGATAAGCTGATTAAACATAATGTTCCTCATGCTTTTGTAAGTTTTGGAGACAGCTCAATTTTAGGGATAGGAAATCATCCGTATGGAGACTCCTGGAAAGTCAGTATCACGAATCCGTTTGTACAAAATGAAGTACTGGGCGAGATAGACTTAAAGAATACGTCTTTGTCAACTTCCGGAAATTCACCAAATTACACCAATCACATTGTGCGTCCGGGCTCAGGTCAGAAAAATAACGAAAGAAAACTCGTTTGTGTAGTTTCAGGTAATCCTGTAGATGCAGAAGTGTTGTCTACTACCTTGATGGTTGCCACTGAGCAAGAGCAAGAACGGATTCTGCAAAACTTTGAAATTGAGAGTTTTAAAATTTATAATACCTAATGACATCCAAAAAACAAAATAAACAGTCTGTGGATTTAAGTCTGCGTCAATTTATAAAAGACTTGGGTGGTATAGCCGGAGGTACGGCATTATTGGCATCTACGCCCTGGCTACAATCATTTACCGTAGATAAATTATCGGAGCTAAAAAAGGAAAAAGCACGCTTGGCGGTTATTGGAACAGGTTCGAGAGGACAGTACCACATTCATAATATGCTGGATATTGAGCATTTGGAAATAGTTGCTTTGTGTGATAATTACATTCCTAATTTGAAGGATGCATCAGTATTGTGTCCTAAAGCAAAAACATATACTGATTACAAAAAATTGTTGGAATCTTCTGAAATCGATGGGGTAGTGATAGCTACTCCCCTGAATTGGCATGCTCCCATGGTATTGGATGCCTTGGATGCAGGTAAGCATGTGTTTTGTGAAAAGGCAATGGCGTTGACTATGGATGAATGCAAAGCCATTTATGAAGCTTATCAACAAACAGACAGGGTTTTGTATTTTGGCTTGCAGCAACTTTTTGACGAAAAGTACATCAAAGGTATTCAGATGATTCACAGTGGTTTGCTAGGAGATATTGTGGGAATGGGGTGCCATTGGTTCAGAAATCATGATTGGCGACGCCCCGTGCCATCACCTGAATTGGAACGAAAAATCAATTGGAGATTGTATTGGGAGTCATCCGGTGGCTTGATGACTGAATTGGGGTCACATCAACTGGAAATTTGTAATTGGGCTATGGGACAACGCGTACCGGTTTCTGTAAGCGGAATGGGTGATATTGTCTACTGGAAGGATGGCAGGGAAGTGTACGACAGCGTAAATTTGGTGTATCGTTACGCCAATGGCGTGAAAATTAATTATGAATCTTTGATTTCCAACAAGTTTAATGGTATGGAAAATCAAATTCTCGGTAATAGAGGTACGGCAGAATTGGCTCAGGGTTTATATTATTTAGAAGATGATGATGCATCACCTGCCATTCAGCCATTGATTGCTGAGATCCGGGACAAAGTGTTTTCGGCGATTCCGGCAGCCGGACCGAGTTGGCGATCCGAAACAAAAGGAAAATATAAGCCCTATGCCATCGTTAAAAATACAGCCGGTGTACACAGTGGTGCATCCATGATTGGTGCGGATGCGGATGGATCCGATTTAATTCTTTCTTCATTTGCACAAGCATGTATCACCGGCGAGAAAGCCAAAAATATTGTAGAAGAAGCATATGTTGCCACAATATTATGTTTGTTAGGCAATCAAGCCATGGCAGAGCAAAAGACCATTTATTTCCCTGAAGAATATAGAATACCTTACATGAAGTTTTGATTATGCGCAACATCATTATAACACCCAAAAGAATTAAAAAAGAGTTGCTTATTTTGCTGGTCTGTTTGCTGATAGCCATCGCTGTCAACATTGCAGCCATCATCAGCTATCAAACTTCCTGGTGGGAAATTCTCACGCAAATGGGGTATGAAATTGCGATAGCACTTGTGCTGTATTTTATTTTTTTGATAGTGCGGGTCTTGAAGTTTTTTATCCTTAAAATTTTTTCGAAGAAATAAGATGCATGCAAAATAAGACCCGCTTTACTCCAGTACTTCAAGTCTACTGGATGAGATTATGTGGATTTATTTCAATTCCTTGATTTTTATATTCTGAAACCACACCTCATCGCCGTGGTCTTGCAGGAGGATGAGTCCTTCTTCAGCATTCCCAAAGTTGGGCCAGTCTCTGTATTTACTGTAAGCCACCAGTGCATTCCACATTTGGTTATTACGTTCATATTCAATGATCTTTATGCCGTTCAACCAATGTTCAACGTGATTACCTTTTACCACTACCATCGCCGTATTGAAAAAACCACCCCTGAAAGGCTTATCTTTCGGTGCTGCAATCAAATCGTAAAGAGAACCGAGCGTTCTGTTTCCGTTTACCCCCAATTTTGCATCGGGATGCTTCGCATCGTCAAGAATTTGAAACTCACAGCCGATCGCTGAACCCGGTCCTTTATTTAAATCTGTATCAACAAAGTATTTAATCCCGCTATTGGCTCCTTCTGTAATTTTGAAATCTACTTTGAGCATAAAATTTTTATAAGGACGCGTGGTCACTATATCGCCGCCGTTGGTCGATTCCCCACCACCACTTTTGTGTACTTTCAGAATTCCGTCTTCAATCGACCAGCCTTTTTCAGGAAATTTGTCCAGCTTTGCGCCGCGCCAGCCGTTGGTTGTTTTGCCATCCCAAAGCAGTTTCCAACCTTCTTCAGCCTCTCGTTCCGAAATCGTATTTGCAATGGTGTTTATCTGCACAATTGATTCGTTCTCAGGTGATTTGAATTGCTCTATGTTTTCTGTCATGATACGTATATTCCTCCATGAAACAGTTTTTCCCTCATGATCTTTACTGTAGATTGCGTGCACCTGCAAGCCAATAAAACCGGTTTGGGTTACATCATCAAGCAGCTCTGAGCATTGAATACCATTGACCCAGGTTCGAATTGAATTACCTACAGCTTCGATTCGTGCTGTGTTCCACTCGTTGTTTTTAAAGGCTGTTTGACCTTCGGGATTGTAAGTCATCGGATAAAGCCAGCCTCTGCGTGCTTCGTCATATATGCCACCCGTCCAGGCTCTCTGCGAAGGATCAATCTCAAACTGATAGCCGTGTACAGTTCCATTTTTAAACTCTTTAAAGCTGTTGCTCCTGAACTGAACGCCGGAATTAAGTCCATCGTCCACCTTGAAGTCGAATTCAAGAATGAAATCTCCGTACATTTTTTTTGTTATCAAAAAAGTATTGGGTGTTCCCATTTTTGAAATGCCCACAATGGTTTTATCCACTACTTTATAATCGGCCGTTCCATTAATTTTAGTCCAGCCTTTCAGGTTTTTGCCGTTGAATAATTCTACCCATTTCGCTTGTTGTGCTGACACAGAAAATGAAATCAGCGAAATCATAATTAAAAAAAGTCCTTTTCTCATTTTTTTATCCTTATGTGTTGTTGTTTAAAGTATTTTTCTATTACATGATCACAAATTGCATCAAATCTATCGGGACTTACGATGCCCGGATACAGTAATTGGACCGGAGTGCCTCGTTGATGTGGGTGAATATTTTTCCAATCATGATTAGCCCACATTAATGCAAATTTTATTTTATTAGTGTTTTCTGCCTGTAGAAAACCTTCGTCTATGCATTTGTTCAAGAAAGGACCGTCCTCGTACATATACCAGTCGAAAATAAAGCAATCAATTCCATGCTCAACCGCCGTATTAATTTTCAACTCCATGACTTTGGGGTCTTTTTCATCTAAATACCCCCACATAGGAACTTTTGGCTGTTCATGGTTTTCAAATCTTGGTTTAGCTTCTTTTACCAACTCCCATTCGGACCATTCGGGTCCTTTATCGGGGTTTTTACTATGTCTTTCGTCACCCGTATGATAATTTGGGAAATAATAGGCTGCAACGAAAACATCATCTTTTTTACTTTTTTGGCCGGAGATTTTACAACCATAGGGCGCCAAAGAAAGGAGTAAAATCGTACTTACTAAAAATTGTTTCATAACTTAAATATTTAGAGGATTAATAACTGTTAGTGTGTCATTACTAATAATAATTTATTTTTACAGGCCCGAATAAACCAGATGGCTGAAGCTTACTTTTTTTATTGTAGGGATTCACAAATGTCCAGGTTTTCCTTTCATTTGCAGGAAGAAATGCATCCCCTATAAGCCTGTTCATCCAGTTGTTTACTACTTTTATTTTCAATGTGTTGTTTCCATTCTTAATTTTTTCAGAAATATCTAAAGCATACGGAAATGTCCAAACACCTCCTACATATTCATCATTTAAATATATTTTCGCCATTGAAGTCAGATCTCCCAAATTCAACATTATTTTTTTAAAGTCAGTATCCTGAATTGAAAAATCAATACTATATGATGCTTCACCTGAGTAGTATTTGATTTTGTTTTCAGAAAACTTTGTCCAATCTGCTAAAGTGTCTATTACAACTGGATCAATTTGTCCGTATAATAAGTTGCTAAAGCTTAGTTTCCAGGGACCAATTAATTGCTCTGATTTTGCCGGAGCAGGGAAATTTTGTTCTACATTAAGTGTGTTCCCCTTTTTCTTGCTTGTTTTTCTAAATACAACAAAAGCACTTTCATAGGGTTCAAATTTCATTGGAACAGTTGTGGTGTTTTTATTGTTCTTGAAAGATGGGATGTGCCGAATTTTTCCTGTAGTTGGTTCCCAAAGTTCAGGCTGAAGATTTTTTACTCTAAATTCCGGAGTAACAAACTGTTGTTTATCTGTTTGATTGGTCAAAAAATAAATTTCAGTTCCATTTCTCAATGTTCTGTGTCCAAAATGAATTGTGTTATCTTCAGGTAATTTACAATCAGGTACACATTGGATAAGTTCAAAAACTTCATCCATATTCATTCCGTTTATGATCATACCTTTTCCAACTTTACGATATTTTTTTGATACTCCATCCACATCATCCCAAAGCTTGTCAGCTATGTTTTTTACTTGAATGTCTGCATTTGGTTGGTTTTGTAAGCTTGGAGATTTGCTTGGATCTGGGCCTAAAACAATTGCACCATCTTTAACAAGTTGCTGTATCTTTTTTAACAATTCAGGACGCATTGTTTCAAGCTTTGGAAGTACTAAAACTTTGTATTGAGTACCATGAGGTAAAGTAATAAGTCCATTTTCTACAGTCATGTCTCTTTCTATTACTTCAGCATTGATGTAATCGAACTGATAACCAATGGGTAGAGGAGGGTCTGTTATACCGGTCATTTTGGGAGCATCTTCACCAATAAAATAAGCCACGTCAGCTACATTTAGCCCTTGCTGAAGCATAAAGTTCACCCTTTTTATATATTCAGTGAATAAATCCATGTAACTAAACCAGGTGTTTTTTCGGTCAAACTCATTCCCAAACCATGCATTTACTCCGGGGTTTTTATCTTCGTATGCTTGCATTATATAGACATGAAGCAATGTATTATTGATACCTTCAGCAAAAAAACGATCCATTCTTTGTTTCATATTAGCCGGATGTCTGGAATATGCCGGACCTCCGGATGTGTTAGATTCCGCAGAAATTTTATTCTTCCCGTAAATATGACCTGCAGAGGTTGCTGCTCTATTCTCAATGTCACCTAAGTTACCTTGGCTCCAGAATTCTCCGGCAATTTCATCAGATTGGCCACCGTACATCAGAAATTCACCAGGAAATCCCCAATGACCGTAATTTTCCAACCAGGTTGTGAGTCCGTTTTGATTGCTGATCTCTCTAAGTCCACCCACATAATCATAAGCCACTTTGTTTGCCACGAGTCTTCTCATATCCCAAAGGAATCTGTCTGAATTAGTGTGGTCATTTATTACATGTCCTTCATATACAGGAAGATAAGGAACCGGATCGTATCCGTAATAATTTTTGAAATCTTGGATAAATGAATCTGTAAAATTTTGACCACCGGTTTCGTAACTATCCTGAACTACAACTTTAAAACTTGATCTGTCTTCTTTCGGAATTCGTCTTAAAATTTCTCCTATAAAGCAATCGAAATGTCTCTTAACCATCTCTTTGCTCATTTTGTCTACTTCTAATCCTACTCCTTCAGGAGACGCAGGTCCATTCGTTACTTTGGTTGTTGTCATCCCCATTCTTAAAACTCTCCATTTTCCGGCCGGAGCATTCCAGGTTAGCATGCCATCTTCAGTCAAATGATTTGAGATATCCAAAACAGCATTGCTGTTGATGGCGTATTCTCCTTTTATTTGGGGTTGCTCCCTCCATAAATACGCATCCCAAAGTGGTAACGGGGTAGGGTGCATTTTTGCAAATGTTTTTTCAGCATAACGTTCAACCTTAGGTTCAGAACTTAAAATTATTTCAGCTATTCCCGAATTGATATTTACATTTTTGAATGTAATCCGATATTCTGTAGCATTGGTTTCCGGAATGGTGATGACAACAGGAGCAAAGGGTTTAAATCCGACATGAAGCTTTATATTAGAGCGATTCATGTTAAATTCAGTAATTTTAGTGTATGAGTCGTCTTTGTTTTTTGATTCAAAAACGGCAGTAATATTTAAAGGACTTTTTGTGGGATAAATAGTCAGACTTCTTAAAGTGATAGGGGTTTTTAATTTAAAATTAACAGTAAAATCGCCTTTTGACGGAAAACTTATTCCGGAATTAATATCTCCATCGATTATTGACTCTATAGAGCCAACGGATGGAAAAGATGAAATATCCGTATTTTCCTGGTTTAGAGACAAAAGATTTTCTACATCAATTGGAAATGCTAATGTTTTAACATCCTGAAAAAAGTCTGTGGGTTTTTCAATTTTTTTATTGATCAGTCCGGGTCCATCTACTATGATAGAATTAGACGTAAGATATCTCATTGACTCTTCCGGTTTTATCCATGGACCACCGGATTGGCTCCAGCCGGGAGAATTAAATATCCCTATCTCTATGTCGAGTTCAGAAGCCGTTTTTAATGCCAGATGCAATATTTCCCACCACTCGTCACTAAAGATTTTAACTTTTCCATAGGGCGAGTTTTCTAATCCAATATTTCCAATAAAAGCGCGATTAATGCCCACCTGCTTCATTGCATTCAGATCTTTTACCACTCCTTCTTTTGAAATATTATCAGAGATCCAATACCAATAAACTGATGTTTGTATTGAATCAGGGGTAACAATAAATCCCGACTCCAATAAATCTTCTCTTTGGGACAAATCCCGATTGGGAGTCATTGTGGAACAGGATGAGCCAAAAAATAATAAAACGAAATACAATATTAACTGGTTCTTTTTCATGTGATTATAGTTTTTTTAGAAGTTATTTTTAGTAGTTAGTAGTAGTTTTTGGAAGTTAAAGAAGTTAAAGAAGTTAGGGAAGTTAATGGGGTTCCGTGTTCCGTGTTCCGGGGTGCGAGGTCGCGTATTCTTCTTCGTTCTTAGTTATCTTTATTCTTTGTTCTTTGTTCTTTTGTCTTTGTTCTTTGTTCTTTGTTCTTCTTCGTTCTTTATCACCATTCACCTTACATTAAACGCAATCTTTAATTCTTCGATTTCCTTTTCTCCAATTGGTTTTAGCGGTCCTATACTGGAAGCCATGACTAATGAATTTGCTGAAAACTCAGCTACTTCCAGGTAGTCGAAAGTGTTGAGCAGTTTATCTCCGGTAACGAACACACTGTCATTTTCTACCAGAACCACCCGGTTTTTGTTAAACATTTTTGCTACTTTATCCACTTGATTATAGAGTAATCCGAAGGGAATGGACGGTACATCTTGTAGAAATATCCAGCTTTCGGGAATGGTGCGCACATCGAATTTACTGCCGCTCACCGCATGTGCCATCAAATTGATGGGTTGTGTGCAAATAATGGAGTTGATATGCGGGTTGAGCTGGTAGATACGCTGATGCAAAGCAACGGATCGACTTGGTGTTTTACCGGCTTCAGCCATTCCGTTTTTGATCTGCACAATATCACTTGGCGTAATATCCCAGCGGGCAACATTGCGCGGTGTAATTAAAAAATCGTCATCACGCCAGCGGACGGAAACCGTTCCGTAGGTAGAGATCATCAATCCCTGGTCGCAAGCCCGGCGGATAATATTGACCATTTCGGTGCGTAAAGCCCGTTCGTCGGAAGGATATTCTACATTCATATGGTGTGAAATATTGGCCGGGATGTGATTGACATAGCTCATCACTTGTTCGTCCGACAAATAATTCACTTTTCCCAGTTTTTTAGCATTAATGATGGTACGACAGCAAAACTCCAGGGTTTCAAACCTTTGATAGGCGTCCATCATATCGGTTCCACCCAGCACCACACCATGGTTTTCCATGATTACGGCGCGGTAACGTTTGTCTTTAAATTGAGCAGCGATTTTTTGCCCCAAATCTTCACTTCCGGGTGTGCCGTAAGGAGCAAAGCCTATATCTCCACAGACATTATACGCTTGCGGAACAATCTTAGTATCGGGTACCACACCGGCAATGCTGAAAGCAACCAGTGCAGGCGGATGGGCATGAATGACGGCTTTGATTTCCGGTCGGGTCTCGTAAATGGCTTTATGGAAAGGGTATTCCGACGAAGGTTTATGTGGTCCGGTGATGGTACCATCATGTTTTACACACATAATATCCTTGGTGGTCAGGTTGCCTTTATCTACACCCGAGGGGGTAATCCATATATCGCCGTTATCGTCTCTGATGGAGACATTTCCTCCGGAGGTGGTTGTCATTCCGCTGCGGTAGATCCTTCCGATGATGATATTGATTTGCTCCACCGGATGCATTAAATGGACATCGAGTTGTTTCATGTTTTTTATTTCGATTGTAAATTATTTACCAGCTGAAGGGTGATTGGCCAACAAATACGTTTCCGCTTCAACGCTCCACAACCCCTTATGACGCTTGCAAATTTCTGCTAAGTTCTTAAATAGTGCGTCTTTTTCACCCAATTTTTCAAAATCGGAAATAGGTGTCAGCGGCATTTCAATATGGGTGTAAATTAGTTTTTTTCCACCAGGTATATTCGGTAAGTTGTTTGTGGTATCGGCTACTGCATCCAGGCCGCCGATATGGGTGACCAATCCCGCGGGGTCAAGTCCTTCCCCCATCATAGTCATTGCCTGCCTCATATCTTCGGTATTACCTGCGTTTGTTCCCACCACGTGCGTATAAGCATAATGTACATTGTAGAAGTTAAACATTGCTTTGAAATTAGGATCGCTTGGACCGGCAAAAAAATTCAAGCATCCGTCAAATGCTAAAATGTCATCTGCTTGTTCCACCACTTGGCGTACGGGGGCAAAGACGAACACATCGTCGTAACCTTTATTTCCGTTGATAGCCTTTAACTCTTCAACGGGATTTTCCATTTTTCCCGTGTTCACATACTGCAATTCTATTCCTCGATTTTTGGCAAATTCTACGGTATAGATCGATGCTGCACGGTCAAGGCGTTCCTGATCAATATCGGTTACAACCAAAAGGGACGGTTTTCTATCATCACGATTCAATACATAATTTATAGCAGCCAGTCCCATTGGGCCCACCCCTGCCAGAATTGCCATTTTCCCGTTTGCTTTGATGCCCATATCGTGAACATAACTTCCGGGAGTAGTATGGTAATTGGCGTGCATAGCTGCAATTACGCACGACAGCGGTTCTGCCAGAGCAGCAGGATAATATCCTTCTCCCTCATAGATCAACAAACAGTTTTGCTCAATCACCTCATTGGGGATGATCACGTAAGTAGCATCACCACCAATGTAGCGATAGCTATAGCCCGGAGCACTTAAAACTCCCACAGGTCCGCCCTCGTAATACAAGGCGGGTTGAATGGAAAACTTTTCGCCGGCTTTGAATTTATGCGCCCATTTACTGCCTACTTCCAGCAGTTCTCCCGCAAACTCATGTCCTATGATGATGGGGTTTTTGTCAACGTCCTTAGGTATCCGTTTATGGTCAGCACCTTGCGATGATGCTTTGTAAGTTGACATACAGATTGAATCGCAAACAACTTTGGCTAATATTTCGTCGTCTTTAATAGCCGGTAATTTAAATTCCTCGAGTCGAAGATCTTTCTTGCCGTAAAGGCGTACTGCTTTTGTTTTCATATATATTTTAATTTTATTAACTCAACATCACTTGCCCCCCCGTAATCGGCAAAGCTTGTCCGGTTTCACCACATTGATCCATCAGGTATAACACTCCTTTGGTAACATCTTCAGGTGTGCAGCCTTTCCGCATCGGCACTTGTGCTAAATAGAATTCTTTTACATCGTCGATTGTTTTTGCACCGGGCACTTTTCCTGCTTTTAAATATTGAACAAACAAGCCATTGCCAGGATCACTCCAAAGCGGACCCTCGTAATAATTACCCGGGCAAATTGAATTTACCTTGATGCGGAATGGTGCGAGTTCCAATGCAAACGATTGTGTGAGTCCGATTCCTCCGAATTTACCTCCGGCATACGCAAAATTGGCTCTGCTGCCGCGTAGTCCCGATTTAGAGTTAATTTGAATAATATCGGCATAATAGCTTTTGGATGCATGTGTTGTTTGTAATTTCATTACTTTGCTCACTACTTTGGTGCAAAGAAAATAGGCATTGTAGTTGATTTTGGTCACGAACTCGAAGTTTTCGGGTGTCATATCCTCCAATCCGCCTGCACGTAAGACCCCTGCATTGCTGATGAAACAGTCTATCCCTCCAAAATGACAGACTGTTTCATGAACAAGATTTTGCAAACTATGTATTTCCGCCACATTCGTTTTTACAAAAATAGCCCGGTTACTTTTCGTCATAGCATTAAATCTCTCTGTAGTTGCCTTGCCTGCTTCTTCGTTCAAGTCGGCCACAACGATATTGGCACCTTCGCGCAACAAGCATTCGGCAACACCTTCTCCAAAGCCTTGTGCAGCCCCGGTTACAATAATGGTTTTATTCTCAACTCTGCCGTTGCTTTGGGTATTTGATACGCTCCGACGGTAATTCTCCACCTCCCAATTGTCGATAAAATCAATTTGAGTTTGCGTCATTGGGTGTGCTCCGCCAAAAGATTGGGCAATATAGGCGACTTTCATCGCATCTTCAAAGACATCTAAGATGATATCGCACTGTTTTGCATGATCTCCCACAGCAACTAAGCCAATACCTTTTATCAGAAATACTTTGGGCGAATACCCAAATTTACTTACAAATTCGGGAATTCGTTTTTTTGCCTCGGAAATGACTCGTTCAGGCGAATTGTCGTTGAAAAACAGATAGTTTGATTTGCAATAAACAATTTGGTCCGGCGTGAATGGTTTTATTATATTTTGCTGATGTTTTTTACTGTCGTAGAAATACTTGATCAATTCATTTTTGCGGACTTTCAAGGTCTTGAGATTTTCCGTTGAAACCATCATGCGCAGAGCCGGTAAAATTTCTTCTGTGCAGCTGCACGTAGCCCTTTCGTCTGTAGGAATGGGATTTTTTACTGCTTTTTCAAGTTTGGTAAAGATTGAATCGTAGATCGATTTAATCTCCTCAACAGTATTGGCTGCCACAAAAATTCCATGATTTTGCAGCCAGATAATTTGCGGTTCTTTAGCGAGCCTTAGACGATACTCTCTTATTTTTTCATCTACTTTTTTGAAAAGCACGTATCCCGGATCGGTATATTCAATATAAATGAGTTTTTCTCCAAAAAGGTTTATCAGTTCTTTTTTTGCGTTTTGCGAACACATCAACCCGTTTACAAGCGTTGGATGCAGGTGAACCACAAATGCATATTCCATGACATTATGCATGGATGTTTCGACCGAAGGACGTTTATCTTTCGTGATGGTGGCTGTTGCCAAATCATTTTTTACTTGCTCTTCCCGCTCCGTGGGATCATTGCTGTATTCTTTCTCTGACATATACTGCAGCAAAGCACGATTAAGAACGGCAAAACCATCTTCGGTGATAGTAGCTAACGAGTATCCGCTTGCTTTTACCCATATTTTCTCTTTGTTTTTATAGGAAGTATTTCCGCCTCCGGCGATGACAAAACGGCTGTCTTTGCCGTAAAATTGCGATATGGAAATTAAATCTTGAATTTTTTTCATTTTTATGATACTATTTTTTTTGCCACAAAGGCACTAAGGCACGAAGTTACACTAAGATATTATTTTAAGACACTAAGTTTTTGCCACAAAGGCACTAAGACACGAAGACACTAATTTATATTATAAAGCGTTTTATTCCGTTTTTTATAACAGGAACATCAAAATTTATCAAATACCCAAGCCGTTTTCCAGTTAGTTTCAAATGGCTCAAAACTTGTGCGCTCCTCCACACTGGATTAACTGTCTCAACTGCTTTTAACTCACAAATAACCAAATCGTTTACCAACACATCCAATTTTAATCCTTCAGAAAACGTAATTCCGTCAAAAACAATAGGAATACTCAATTGTCTTTTTACGTCGTATCCCATTTTTTGAAGAACGTGGCAGAAGCAAACTTCGTAAACTTTCTCCAACAATCCCGGCCCCAATTCTTTATGAACCTCATAAGCAGCATGTACAACAGCCTTTCCGATTTCCTCTTCCAATTCAGACAAAGGTTTAAATTCTTTAGTCATTCTCTTTCTGTATTTAAATATTTTCTACTTTAAGCCTTTAAATTAAATTCTTCGTGCCACTTAGCGTCTTCGTGTCTTTGTGGCTATAAGTAAATCTCTGTGCCTTTTAAATTATATTCTTCGTGCCACTTAGTGTCTTCGTGTCTTCGTGGCTAAGTTTTAGAAATCAGCTCATCTCCAAGCCTTACAAACTCCTCCCTCCTTGCTCTGTCAGCATTTCCCTCTTTATTCACATAGCCGGTCAGGCCTTGTGCAACCAAATGTTGATGAGCCGCAATAACACACGCTCCCTCATAATTTATTTGTAATAGTTTTTCTGATAGTGGCGTTTTATTGCGGGCAAAAAGTTCAATGGGTTCCATCACAGGCGAGTTGTGCTCACTTCCGAAAGTTACCACAAAACCCTGTTTGTGCAGATACGATGCATATTCTTCCAATAGTTTTACATCATTGCGCGTGGTGATAAATTCCACCGAATGAAATCCACGTTTGGTAAGTTCATTTGCCACACCTTCCAGGTCGCCTTCAAAATCGGTATAATTCCAGTTTGCATCATCGGCTAAAAACGGATAAGTAGGTATTCCGCCCGCCTCTAAAATAATTTTACAAACTGCCTCAACGGACAGGAAAGCCTCCTCTGTCTCGGGAACAAATGCTGCTCCGCCCGCTTTTAGCAGGTTGGAACGAATTTCATTCTCAACTCCTGCCACGTTTTCTGCGGACGATTTCAACTCTTTTCCACCGAAAATATCTTTCAATAACTTCTGAATGCAAGCCTCATCGTTATTACACTTTTCGTAAATTTTCAGCCGTAATGCTTTTGCCAAATGCCGCTCCCGGATATTCCCTTTGGTTAAATTTTTTTTTATCCATTCAAAATCCAACGAAAATCCGATATTTTTAGCAGCTAGAAGTTCATTTAGCTTTTTACACATTGCCTCCACCTGCTTATTAGCTTCGTTACGCACATTTGCCAATTGTGAAGCGTAGGGTTCAGCCAGGCGAAACGGATATGACAAACCTTTTCCGCTGATATAAGTGCGACCGGGATTGGCAGGGTCGTTCACCCGCACTCTGGCTTGTTGAAAATCTTTGTCTAAACTGATCAGCTCAATATTGAACAGCGGATAGAGATTTCGCTTTTTGCATCCTTCCGCCCATTCGGCATAGCCTTCAGCAGTGTAAAAATCGTTGATGCCCACTACTTTTACATTTTCTGCCACAGCTCTGTCCAATGCATCGTCGATATCGCTAAATGCACTGAATGAAAATGGGGTATGAAGGTGGGCGTTGACTTTTATAACACTCATACTTACACCCCTCCTTTCGCCCTTCTCACCATCTCCCCATCCGTGAAGTTTTCTCCCGGCAGATATCCTTCAAGCGGCTGAATGCGTTCGTGTATTATATCCAGGAACCAGCTTACTTGCGGGAAGAACGAGTCTTCCAATTCATGTGCAGGCGTGATCCAGTTGCGTGAACCAAGTACAGCCACAGGTGCATCCAAGTAATCGAAGCAGAGTGAGCCGATATTGGCCGCCAAATCGTTCAGGAATGAACCGCGAGCCGTTGCATCACCGGCAACGATGATCTTTCCGGTCTTCTTAACTGATTCTATTACCTTTTCATAATTAAACGGTACAAGTGAGCGGGCATCAATCACTTCGGCACTCATGCCGTATTTGTCCTCTAATTCTTTGGCGGCTTGCAGTGCCGGGTAGAGCGTGTGTCCAATAGTAAGGAAAGTGATGTCTTTTCCTTCCTTTTTTACGTCAGGTTCACCAATAGGAATTTCGTAATACCCGGTTGGTACACCACCCTTGTGGAATTGCTCACCTATATCATAAATTCGCTGACTTTCAAAGAAAACAACCGGGTCAGTGCCCTGTAGTGCGGCATTCATCAGTCCCTTGGCATCGTAAGGCGTTACAGGGAAGCACACCTTAATGCCCGGAATATGCGCTACAAGCGATGTCCAGTCCTGCGAGTGCTGAGCACCGTATTTTGAGCCTACCGATACACGAACCACCACAGGCATCTTCAAAACGTTTCCGCTCATCGCCTGCCACTTGGGCAGCTGATTGAAGATCTCATCTCCTGCGCGTCCGATAAAGTCGCAATACATGATTTCAGGTATTACCCGTCCGCCACACATGGCGTAACCGATAGCCGTGCCAACGATGGCTGCTTCGGAAATGGGTGAGTTAAACAGCCTGTGATAAGGCAATGCCTCAGTCATACCTCCGTAAACAGCAAATGCTCCGCCCCAATCCCGGTTTTCTTCGCCGTAGGCAATCAGGGAAGCATCCTTGTAGAACCTGTCCATGATTGCTTCGAAAATGGCATCGCGCAATTGGAACTGTTTCATTTTGCTGAACGGTTTCCCCTCGGCATCAAATGCGAAACGCTCTTTCTGAGCTATCTTCTTTACACGTGAGTTTTCTTCCAGCGGCATCAATACTTCGGGTGTTGCATCCGAGAGGCTGTCCACCGATCCGTTTGAGAACATCATATCACCTATGACCTCCGGGTTTTTCATCCGGGGAGATATCTCATCGTCAATGGCTTTCAAAAACATTTCGTAAATCAATGCTTTGATTTCTTCCCGGATTTTATCCAAATCTGCCTGTTTTGCCACACCGGCTTCTATCAGCTCTTTTCCATAGGATGCGATACAATCCTGAGCTTCCCAGGCTTCCACCTCTTCTTTGGTGCGATAGGATGATGCATCCGAAGGTGAGTGTCCGCTGAAACGATAGGTAAGTACATCAAGCAGTACGGGTCCGTTTTTCTCTTCAATGACTTTTCTTTTGCGCCTGTAGGCATCAATTACAGCCAAGGGATTGTAGCCGTCCACCCTTTCGGCATGCATCTGCTCGGGATTTACACCCGCACCTATGCGTGCGGCAATGCCGTAACCCATCGTCTCTCCGCTTGTCTGGCCGCCCATCCCGTATTGGTTGTTCATGATGTTGATGATCACAGGCAGACCACCCTGCATATCACCTTCCCAAAGCTGTTTGAACTGATCCATTGCGGCAAAAGTGATCCCTTCCCAAACAGGCCCGCAAGCCATAGAGGCATCACCTATATTGGCTACAACCAAACCGGGTTTGCGGTTTACCTTTTTGTACAGGGCAGCACCTACGGCAATATCGCCCGAACCACCCACGATGGCATTGTTGGGATATACCCCGAAAGGAGTAAAGAAGGCGTGCATAGAGCCTCCCAAACCTTTGTTGAAACCCGTCTCACGGGCGAAAATCTCAGCCAGTGTTCCATAGACAAGAAACCGTTTTGCCAACTCTTTGGTTGTTCCCTTGAAATCTTTTTTTACCACATTCAGGACAGCTCCATCAAAGAAGGTCTCCATGATCTCGGTGAGCTGTTTATCTTCAAGCTTATGGATGGCAGACATTCCTTTGGCCAGTATTTCGCCGTGTGAGCGGTGACTGCCGAAGATAAAGTCATCCACGCCAAGCGTCCAGGCCATACCCACTGCGGCACTTTCTTGTCCGATGGAAAGGTGAGCCGGACCGGGATGGTTATAGGGTGTTCCGTTGTATTCGCCTTTGGTTTTGATCAGATTGAGCATGGTTTCAAACTCACGGATCAATGCCATATCATGATAAATGGCTTTAAACTCTTCATCCGTAAAATTTTTGCGCTCATCTTTTACGGTTTTTTGATACTGATTAACGGGTATGGGTTGAAATTCTATGAAACCGGGTTTACGAACCTCATTTGGATCTAAAAATTGAATTTTTGGCATCTCTATTTGGATTTATAATTTTAATATTTGTGATTTATCTAGTTTATGCATTTATTAATTATTCAGCTTCTTATACTTGGAGCGTTGTCCCAAACCCTACTTCATTTTTTTGTCTTGATACAAAAAAACGAAGCAAAAAAAAATTAAGACTGTGCCTGCGCCCTGAAAGGGCAAAATTCATCAGCCCAGAGCAACGCTCTGGGTTAATGTCGATCCAACCTACCGGGCGCCCTGAAAGGGCAGTATAATTATTTCCATAGATTAATCCTCTATTGTATGTTGCCCTTTCAGGGCGCGCATTTTCTTTTCCATTTACGTAACCCAAGGCGTTGCCGTTGGGCTGATATATGCTGCCCCTGCGGGGCGTACTTTCCTAATTTTATCCTACTGCCATTTATTTTTTGGCTCACCAGGCAAGGTCGGTTTGCGTTCTGCAACATTTTGACCTCGCGCTACTCAATCATTCCCAAACCTACCTCGTACCTCGGAACCCGCACCACGCACCTCGGAACCCGGAACCCGAACCTCGTTAAAACTCAAAAATAACCTCCTTCAAAATCTCGCTTACAGTCGGATGCGGGAAAACCACCTCCTTCATTTCATCAATTGTCATTTCCTGCTCAATGGCTATACAAGCACCGTATATCATTTCGCTGCTTGGGTTTCCAAGCATATGTACACCTATGATTTCACCATGTTTTTCGCCGATAAGTACTTTGCAAAGACCGTTACCGCCTTCGTTCTCGGCCACAAATCGTCCGGAATATGCCATCGGTAATTTAGCTACTTTGTAGGCTATGTTCTTGGCTTTGGCACTCTCTTCCGTCTCACCCACACCGGCCACTTCAGGATTGGTGTAAACCACTCCCGGAATAGCATTATAACGCATATGGTCATCCCTTCCGGTAAGGTTGTTTACCACAACCTCGCCTTCACGGCTGGCCGTGTGAGCCAACAGGGAAAATCCTGTAACATCGCCCGCAGCAAAGACATTAGGCACATTGGTACGCATCCTTTCATCCACCTTGATACCGCCACGATGCAGCTCCACGCCGATATTCTCCAGGCCGAATCCTTGCGTTACGGCACGACGTCCTACACTAAGTAAGATTTTTTCGCCCTCTACCGTATGGGTTTCACCATCCTTTTCAAAAATAACTTTGTTACCATCTACCTTAACCACTTTGGCATTCAGATTAAACGCTATGCCTTTTTTAGCGTAGATGTCACGCAGTATGGCAGATATTTCAAAGTCGTTATTACCCAGAATCTCAGGAAGCATCTCAATTACGGTAACTTTCGTTCCTAAGCTGTTGTAGAAGCTGGCAAACTCCATCCCGATAACTCCGCCGCCGATAACAACCAGCGATTCAGGTTGTTCTTTCATTGATAAAATTTCTCTATTGGTAAGAATCCTTTCACCTGCCTCTGCCAGGCCCGGAATGGGTGGAACGGACGCCTCGGAACCGGTACAGATCAGAAGGTTTTTGGCTGTGTAGCCCTCGCCATTGCAAGAAACTTCAATTCCTTTTTCACTTCTGCCTACAATAGTTGCTATACCTTCAACAACATTTACATTGTTGCTTTTCATTTTGGATTTGATGCCTGCTACCAATTTGCGGACTACCTTGTTTTTGCGAGCCACCATTTTATCATAAAAAAAGCTCACATTTTCGGCAGAAACACCGTATTTGTCGGCATAAAGTGCATTTTCATAGGTTTTTGCACTGTAAAGCAATGTCTTGGTGGGGATGCAGCCTTCGTTGAGACACACACCGCCTAAACTTGTTTTTTCAAAGAGCGTTACGCTAAGTCCTTTTTGTCCTGCACGCTCGGCTGCTACGTATCCGGCGGGACCGCCGCCGATGATGATTAGATCTGTCATAATATTTTGGGAGTTAGTAGTTGGTAGTTGGTAGTTTTTTTGGAAGTTAATGAAGTTAATGAAGTTAGGGAAGTTATTTTTAGTAGTTAGTAGTTGGGGCTTTCCATTGTTTCAATTTCTATGGCAATTTGCTTTAAAAACTGGGTAGCTTCTCCGCCATCCAATGCCCTGTGGTCGTAAGTCAAGCTCAACCCAATATAGGGAACAAATGCATACGTACCATCACCCAAATCTTTCGGGCGGGGCACGATGGTGTTTACACCCAATATGGCGGATTGCGGCAGGTTAATTACGGGTGTAAACATTTCTACACCGTAATTTCCCAGATTGGAAACGGTGAAAGTTCCGGCTTCTGCCGAAAGGATATCGGGGTTCACGCTGCCTGTCTTGCAGGCATTTGCCAATTCTTTGATCTGATTAGATAGTTCCACAATAGACAGATCATCGGCATTTTTTATTACCGGGACCATCAGTCCGCGTTCGGTATCAACTGCTACTGCCAGGTGAACTTTGTTGAAATAACGGATGGTGTCACCTAAAAAATGGGTGTTCACATTCGGAAACTTTTTCAGGGCCTTGATCACGGCAAAGCAAACCATATCGTTCAACGTGATATTGGCTGAGAGCTTTCCGCTTTCATTGGCAGCTTTTACCTGTTTGCGCAGCTCCAGCATGCGGCGTGCGTCAGCTCCAAGATGGTGGGTGAGTTGTGCCGAGTTTTGCAGGGATGTGTGCATTGCCCTGGCAATGAGTTTACGCATATGGGTGATTTTCCTGTCTTCAAAATCAGCAGCATACACAGCATTTGAAGAGGGAACCAAATCAACGGATCTTGCCATGCCCGCCAACCCGGAACCGCCTTGCGGCTCCATATTTTCTGCCGCAGCAATTTTTTTTGCCAGGGGCGTCATCTTAGGACGGTTTTCCAAAGCGGCTTTTACGTCTCTTTCAATAATGCGACCTCCGGGACCGGAACTTGCAAGAGCCGAGATGTTTATTGCTTCCGTGACAGCTAAGTGCTTGGCGCGAGGGGAAAGCCCCCTAAAGCCCCCAAGGGGGACTTTCTGTGTGGTTTTTTCAGGATCCCTAAACTCTCCGGGGGGGACTTGAGAGCCCTCTAAATCCCCTAAGGGGGACTTTAATTCCTTTGTCTTTGTTCCTTGTTCTTTGTTCTCAGTACTTAGTTCTTCGCTCTCAATTCTTTGTTCTTTGTTCTTTGTTCCTTGTTCTAATAGTCCTTCTTGAAGAAGCTCCCGATAGTCCTCTCCCGGTTCACCGATAATCATCATCTTATCCAGTACGGGAACTTCATCGCCTTCGCCGTAAAAAACTTCCAGCACGGTTCCATCCACAGGAGATTCTTCTTCAAAAGAGGCTTTATCGGTTTCATAACTGAACAGGATATCTCCTTTTTTAACCACATCCCCCTTTTTCTTGATGGAACCGATGATACAGCTTTCTACGGATTGCCCTTGCTTGGGCATGATGATAAGTGTTGCCATGTCAATAGGTTTACATGATTTTGTCGAAAACAATGAAATACATATTTTCTCTGCAAAGTTAACACATAGAAAAAATATATATATCTTTTATTTGATTTTATAACTGTTCTTTTTGACAAAAAACAGTGAACATGATTGTAAAACTATCAGTTTTTTATCTTTTATCAAAAATTATAGTTGTAAAATCATTTTCTTAACATAAATGTATGGCATTATCAATTAACTTTGCACATCATGCAATTTTGAGTTTTTTATAAGAAGTTATGGAAATATGATGGATAATCAATCATCTGAATTTTTAGCAATAGACCTGGGTGCAACCAGCGGAAGAGCCATATTGGGTAAGTTGCAGGACAATATGTTGGAACTCGAGGAAATTAATAGATTCCCAAATCCTATTGTTGACATAGACGGGTTTTTACATTGGGATATATTTTATTTGTATTCGAAAATTTTAGAATCCATTTCTAAGTTGGTCCATGAAAATCAGTATATTGACTCCATAGGGATAGATACCTGGGGCGTTGATTTTGCTTCTTTTGCAAAAGATGGGCAGATTTTAAGAATGCCGTATTGTTATCGTGATACGCATACATTTGATGCCCCTGATAAGTTTTTTCAACAGGTTTTGTCCAAAAAGGAAACATATCTGAAAACAGGTATCCAAATCATGCATTTTAACTCTCTGTTTCAACTTTTTACCCAAAAAGAAATGGGTGTTTCCACTTATCCCTTAACCGATAAGTTTTTGTTTATGCCTGATGCCTTGTCTTATTTGCTAACCGGAAATATGGTTACTGAATACACCATTGCATCAACCTCTCAGCTTTTAAATCCTTTTACCCGTCAGTTTGATGAGTTTTTGTTATCAGCTGTCGGATTGTGTGAGAGTAATTTTGCTCCAATTGTATTTCCGGGGACTAAAATTGGTACCTTAAGTCAACATGTTCAACAACAAACCGGAGCAGGTGAAATTCCTGTTATTGCAGTTGCCGGACATGATACGGCTTCTGCTGTATTAGCTACACCGGCTGAAAATGAAAACTTCGCCTATTTAAGCTCCGGAACCTGGTCATTAATGGGGATTGAAACAAGCGTTCCTATTGTCACCGAGCAAACTTATTCTTTAAACTTTACGAATGAAGGTGGAGTAGGGAACACAATTCGTTTACTCAAAAATATTTGTGGAATGTGGCTAATAGAGCGTTGCAGGGATGAATGGCAAAAGGAAAAACAAATCTCATATGACGGATTGGTGGCCGAAGCAGAAAATGCACCGGCTTTTAAATCTTACATTAATCCTGATGCTGCACGTTTTACTAATCCTGACTCAATGATAACCGCTATTCAGAGTTATTGTAAAGAGACAAACCAATATATTCCAGATACGGTTGGAGAAATAGCACGATGTATTTATGAAAGCCTGGCATTCAGATATAAACAAGTATTCGATGATTTGCAAAAATTGGCTTCGTATCCAATTGAAAACTTGCATATTATTGGTGGCGGATCACAAAATAATCTACTCAACAGATATACTGCAAATGCGATAGGTAAACCCGTGATTGCGGGACCATCGGAGGCAACAGCAATGGGAAATGTTTTGATGCAGGCAAAAGCCGCTAATCGCATAACTGGCATAGAACACGCAAGAAAAGTGGTGAGAAATTCCGTACAACTTGAAACTTTTCTCCCTGAAAACAAGGATGTGTGGGAAACACAGTACAACAATTATCTCAAAGTTTATCAAACAAATTAAATTATAAAAGACTAAATCATGAAAGAAGAATCGATTAAAAAAGAATTCAATGTAGCAAAAGAAAAGTATGCGGCATTAGGGGTAGACGTTGAAAAAGCCATAGAAAAATTAAACAAGATTTCCATTTCCATTCATTGCTGGCAAGCTGATGATGTCGGAGGTTTTGAAAATCCGGACGGTGAACTATCCGGAGGAATTCAAGTCACAGGAAATTATCCCGGAAAAGCGAGTACCATCGATGAATTAAAGGGTGATATAGAAAAGGTGTTGACACTGGTTCCCGGAAATCACCGATTGAGTCTGCATGCAATTTATGGAGATTTCAGCGATGGTTTTGTAGATAGAGACAAAATTGAGCCAAAACATTTCAAAACCTGGATAGATTGGGCAAAACAACACAATGTGAAACTCGATTTTAACTCCACATTTTTCTCTCACCCAAAAAGTGGTAATTACTCGCTGTCAAGTTTCGACCCCGAAATAAGAAGATTTTGGAAAGACCATTTGCGCTGTTGTCGCCGTATTGCTGAAGAAATGGGACGCCAACAGGGTGACGCATGTATTCACAACATTTGGGTTCACGACGGAGAAAAAGACAAAACGGTTTCGAGAATTCAACACCGTCAGTTATTAAAAGAATCTTTAGATGAGGTATTATCTGAAAAAATAAGTACTGATTATTTAAAAGACACCATTGAGTGTAAACTTTTTGGTATTGGAAGTGAGAGTTATGTTGTCGGTTCCCACGAGTTCTATCTGGGTTATGCGGTTGAAAACAATATGATGCTGACATTGGATGCAGGGCATTTTCATCCCACCGAAGGCATTGCGGATAAAATTTCATCTATTCTGCTTTTTGTACCTGAAATAAACTTGCATGTTAGTCGTCCCGAACGCTGGGATAGTGACCATGTGGTAATCTTAAATGATGCATTATTGGAATTATCTCAAGAACTGGTTCGTTCCGGACAAATGGATAAACTACATGTAGGATTGGATTATTTTGATGGTTCAATTAATCGTATTGGAGCTTACGTTGTGGGAATCAGAGCTACTCAAAAAGCTTTATTACAGGCCCTGTTGGAACCAACAGAAAAACTTCGCCAATTTGAGAAAGAAAACAAGAATTTTCAGCGAATGGCTTACCTGGAAGAATTAAAGGCCTTACCCTGGAATGCTGTTTACAATTATTATTGCTTGCAACAAGGCGTTCCGGTTGGCGGTGATTATATTAAAGAAATAGAAAACTACGAAATAAAAGTAAGCTCTAAAAGGTAAATGAAATGAACACCCTCATAGGTTTAATTGTTATAGCGATAGGGAGTATGGGGCAATCCAGCTCCTACGTCCCTATCAATAAAATAAAAGAATGGTCCTGGGAAAACTTCTGGCTTGTTCAAGGTGTTTTTGCCTGGCTTGTTTTTCCGCTACTTGGAGCATTGCTTGCCAATTCCGTTCCTGAACTAATGCAAATATACTCATCAAACGCGTTAGCTTCTTTGAAAGCAATCGGATTTGGTGTCTTGTGGGGAATAGGCGGACTTACTTTTGGGTTGAGTATGCGATTTTTGGGCATAGCGCTCGGACAATCGGTTGCTTTGGGAACTTGTGCCGCTTTTGGTACGCTTATCCCTGCTGTTTTAAGCGGAACCAATCTTTTGTCACCGAAAGGATTAGTGTTGTTGTTAGCTGTTGCCGTTACCCTGGTAGGAATAGCCTTGGTAGGATATGCAGGTAGTTTGCGTTCAAAAAACATGTCGGAAGAAGAACGTCGAAAAGCAATTAAAGATTTTGCATTAAAAAAAGGTTTGCTTATCGCCTTGTTGTCCGGGGTTATGAGTGCTTGTTTTAACCTGGGATTGAATGCCGGAGCACCGGTAAAAGAGGCTTCAATAGCATTAGGAGCTAAAGACTTCTTTGCACAAAACCCGGTCACCCTACTTGTAACCATTGGTGGTTTTTTCACTAATTTGGTTTATTGTTTATACATGAATCGTAAAAATAGAACCTCGCACGAAATAAGAAAATCATCGAAAAGCGTATTAGCTAATAATGTGTTGTTTTGTGCTCTCGCCGGGTTACTTTGGTATTCGCAGTTTTTCGGACTGGGTATGGGACAAAGTTTTTTCGAACCAAACGGTTTGATGATGGCATTTTCCTGGAGCATCTTAATGTCGCTCAATGTTGTTTTTAGCAATGTTTGGGGAATTATACTCAAAGAGTGGAAAGGTGTAGGCAGAAAAGCTTCGTTTTATCTTGTTCTCGGTATGGGGGTGTTGATTTTCTCATTGATAATCCCGAGTTTATTTTGAAATAAATTTCATGTTGTTTAGAGATACTTTAAATTCAGGATTCGCATTATTTAATAATAAATTAATTATTTATTTGTTCGTTTGTTTTTATTTTTTGTAACTTCGGGACCGTAGATACAAAATAAAGTGATGCAGTATAACGATTTCGGTATTGATTTTAAATACTTGATGGTCAATGAAAAGGACAGAAAGTTCGGGATCACGGTAAATACGGTCGGTTTTCAACCTGTACAGCCTGATACGAACTATCCCTCACCTGACCATCCAAAGAGCTACTACTTTAAGCCAAGCAGAGGCAGGGTTTTGTCGGAATACCAACTTATTTATATCACCAAAGGGAAAGGAGTTTTTTCGTCAGAAACCACGAAAAAGAGAGTAATAGAAAAAGGGAGTGTCATTGTTTTATTCCCCGGGCAGTGGCATACCTACTGTCCGGATGTTAGTACAGGTTGGAATGAATATTACATTGGTTTCGAAGGATCTGTTATTGATACCATTGTAAAGTCCGGTTTTATTTCCCCAAATAATCAAATTATAGAAGTAGGCATCAATGAAGATTTGGTAAATCTGTATTCTAACGCTATAAGAGCGGGGAAAAAGGAGGAAAAATCATCGCAACAATTCTTGGGTGGCATAACTCTGCATATTTTGGGTTTAATTCTCCTGGCGGCTGACAATAAAAATTTAGAAGATAATGGTAATTCTCAGATTATTGAACGAGCAAAAATCATTATGGCTGAGAATGTGATGAGAAAGATCGATATAAAAGAAATAGCTGAAAACTTAGGAACAAGCTATTCGTGGTTCAGAAAAGCATTTAAAAACCACACCGGATATTCTCCCGCCCAATACTTCCAGGAGTTAAAGCTTAAAAAAGCAAAGGAATTATTGGCTGAAACACAACTCCCAATCAAAGAAATAGTCTACGACCTCGATTTTAGCTCTTACGATTATTTTTTCTCCTTTTTTAAGCGCAGAGCAGGATATACCCCTTCAGAATACAGAGATTTAGGCAAGGTTCCTAAAAGGTGAGAACAAAAGAACAAAGACAAAAGAACAAAGACAAAAGAACAAAGACAAAGGAACAAAGACAAAAGAACAAAGACAAAAGAACAAAGACAAAGGAATAAAGACGAATTAACGAAGAACTAAAAACGAAGAACTAAAAACTGAACCCGCACCACGAAACCCGGAACTCGTACCCCGGACCCCGCTAACTTCTCTAACTTCTCTAACTTCTCTAACTTCTCTAACTTCTCTAACTTCTCTAACTTCTCTAACTTCTCTAACTTCTTTAACTTCCAAAAACTACCAACTACCAACTACCAACTACTTTCTTCCAAAAACATCTTTTTTATTCAAAAAAATCTTCGTATATTTGCAGCCGTTTTTCGTATAAAAACGCAGTAATTAATTTTAAAAACTTAGTAAACAGTATGTTAAATCATTATGAAACCGTTTTCATATTAACTCCCGTTTTGTCTGACGCACAGATGAAGGAAGCGGTTGAAAAGTTCAAAGGTGTTTTGACGGATAGCGGTGCGACTATCACCAACGAAGAGAACTGGGGATTGAAGAAATTAGCTTATCCCATTCAAAAAAAATCGACAGGTTTTTATACTCTGTTACAGTTTGACGCAGAGCCTTCTGTGGTTGAAGCTTTAGAAACCGTTTATCGTCGTGACGAGCGTGTGTTAAGATTCTTAACTTTCCGTCTGGACAAATATGCTTATGAGTATGCGGAAAAGAGAAAAGGTTTAAAATCTAAAGAAAAGGAGGATTAAAATATGTCATCAAATCAAGGTAAAATCAGGTATTTAACACCACCTACAGTAGATCTGAAGCGTAAAAAGTACTGTCGTTTCAAAAAGAGCGGCATCAAGTATATCGACTATAAAGATCCGGAGTTTTTGAAAAAGTTTTTGAACGAGCAAGGTAAAATTTTGCCTCGTCGGATAACCGGTACTTCTTTGAAGTACCAGCGTAAGGTAGCTCAGGCTGTTAAACGTGCACGCCATCTGGCATTGCTTCCTTATGTAACTGATATGATGAAATAAATTAAGGAGGAGGAAATTTTATGGAAGTAATTTTAAAAGAAGACGTTGCCAATTTGGGCTTTAAAGGAGATTTGGTAACTGTAAAAGATGGTTACGGACGCAACTATTTAATACCCCAGAAACTGGCTGTTTTGGCTACAGATTCCGCCAAAAAGATGTTGGCTGAGGACATGAAACAGCGTGCACATAAATTGGAAAGAATCAAAAATGAAGCACAGGAACTTGCTGATAAGTTGCAGGATTATACTTTAACTGTTGGGGCAAAATCAAGTTCAACAGGCAAAATCTTCGGTGCCGTTGGTCCTATTCAAATTGCAGATGCCTTTGAAAAAGCGGGCTTTGCCGTTGATCGCAAAATCATCGTATTGAAGGAGCCTGTTAAAGAACTTGGTTCCTATAAAGCAACCTTGAAGTTGCATAAGGAAGTTACAGTAGAAGTTGCTTTTGATGTAATTGCCGAATAATTTTACTGAATATAATTTCAGATATATTTTTCAGTCAATTTAAAATCGACATAGAACCGACACCTTGACGGGTGTCGGTTTTTTATTTACTTTTGTCTCTTATTTTATACTTTACAAATAAAATCATAATATGGCTGTTGTTAAACCATTTAAGGGTATTCGTCCACCCAAAAGCATCGTTGAAAAAATAGTGTCACGTCCTTATGATGTGTTGAATTCTGAAGAAGCCCGGGCTGAAGCTGAGGGTAATCCCATGTCATTGTATCACATCATCAAACCTGAAATTGATTTTGAGCCGGGAACGGACGAGCATGAGGAGAAGGTATATGCCAAGGCTGTTGAGAATTATAAGAAATTCAAACGAGAAGGGTGGTTGAGACAAGATGAGCAGGAAAATTATTATGTGTATGCTCAAACCATGCACGGAAAGACACAATACGGCCTGGTGGTATGTGCTCATATTGACGATTATGTGAACGGTCGCATTAAAAAGCACGAGTTGACCAGAAAAGATAAGGAAGAAGACCGGATGAAGCATGTGAGAATTAACAATGCCAACATAGAACCCGTGTTTTTTGCTTACCCACATATGCGGGAGTTGGATGACATTGTGAATGAGGTGATAAAAGAAGAGCCGGAATATGATTTTGTCACTTCAGATGGTTTTGGTCATCATTTTTGGGTGATTGAAGACCAAATCACCATTCAAGAAATTACCCGATTGTTCGCAAAATTACCTGCTTTGTATATAGCCGACGGGCATCACCGAAGTGCGGCAGCTGCCCTGGTGGGTGTGGAAAAACGGAATCAAAACCCTAATCATACAGGTAACGAAGAGTATAACTATTTCATGGCGGTTTGTTTTCCGGACAATCAGCTGACTATCATCGATTACAATCGAGTGGTTAAGGATTTGAACAATCTGACTGATGAAGAATTTTTAGCAGCTTTGTCTAAAAATTTTGATATCAGAAAGGTAGGCTCCGAAATTTACAAGCCTAACAGACTCCATAATTTTTCTTTATATTTGTCCGGAGATTGGTACGATTTGACAGCCAAACCAGGCACCTATGATGACAACGATCCGCTAGGTGTGTTGGATGTAACTGTTTCGTCCGATTTAATTCTAGATGAAATTTTGGGTATCAAAGACTTAAGGACAGATAAGAGAATAGATTTTGTGGGTGGTATCCGTGGGCTTGAAGAATTGCAGAAGCGCGTGGACAGTGGAGAAATGCGGGTCGCCATCGCCCTTTACCCTGTTTCTATGAAGCAATTGATTGATATTGCAGATTCAGGAAATATCATGCCACCCAAAACCACTTGGTTTGAACCCAAACTCCGATCAGGACTGGTTATTCATGAATTAACATAAAAATATGACCTACAAATTAATTGATGGCAAAGCCATATCAGACCAAATTAAATCAGAGATTGCCGAAGAGGTAAAACAAATGATCGCTAATGGCGGAAAGCAGCCTCATTTGGCAGTGATCATTGTTGGACATGATGGTGGCAGTGAAACCTATGTTGCTCACAAGGTTAAATCTTGCGGGCAGGTAGGGTTTAAATCTACCCGTATCGCCTTTGAAGATGATGTTACCGAAAAAGCTTTGTTGGCTGAAATCAACAAACTCAATCGGGACCCGGATATAGACGGCTTTATTGTGCAATTGCCTTTGCCCAAGCATATTTCTGAAGAGAAAGTAATTGAAGCCATTGATTATCGCAAGGATGTGGATGGGTTTCATCCGGTGAATGTAGGACGCATGGTGATTGGTTTGCCCTGTTTCGTTTCAGCTACTCCTTCCGGTATTTTAGAATTGCTCAAGCGATATGATATTCAAACTTCCGGGAAAAATTGTGTGGTGATTGGCCGTTCGAATATCGTTGGTAAGCCGGTGGCTTCACTGATGATGCAGAAAGCTTATCCGGGGGATGCCACTGTTACGGTTTGTCACAGCCGCACCAAAAATCTTAAAGAAATTTGCTTGCAGGCAGATATCATCATTGCAGCCCTGGGATCTCCTGAGTTTTTGAAGGGAGATATGGTTAAAGAAGGTGCAGTGATCATCGATGTGGGCACCACCCGCGTTCCTTCATCTGAAACTAAATCGGGCTTCAGGTTGAAGGGTGATGTAGATTTTAAAGAGGTGGCACCGAAAGCTTCTTATATTACGCCTGTTCCGGGTGGAGTAGGACCTATGACTATTGTCTCGTTGTTGAGAAACACCTTGCTGGCGGCGAAAAAAACAATTTATTAAGATAATTTTCTAGTCATAAACATTTGAAACTATAATCAATATGAAACGTATTTTTAAAAGTTTATTGGTGCTCGTTACAGTAGCACTGACCATGGTTGCTTGTATGCCGGAAGAAGATATGTTTGACGAAACCTTGCTTTTTGGAAAATGGAAAACAGGTACCGTGTATTATCGTTATGATGAAGATCATACCGGTGCTACCTGGGATACTTCAGATGACATTACGGAAGAAGAAGCACAGCCGTTTAAGTGGACTTTGGTTGAAGCTGAGTTGACACAAATTCATATTATGGAAATGGGCGGGAAAGTCCCTAAAGTATACATAGTTACCGAGCTTACACCTACAACTTTAAAATATAGAGATGACCTGACCGGTAAGTTGGAAGTCTTCACCAAAGTGGAGTAGTTGAAAACCCGGGTGCTGCAAAAGAGCGTCGGATCATTTAGTCATTCACTGATGCAACGAAACATGAACTAATTGAGTCAGGTAATTTGATTGAATTAGTTTGTTGAGAGTTCCATACGGCGTTAAAATAAATTATAATTGTATGAAAAAGGTTCTAAAAATCATTGCTGTCAGTATTGCCTCATTATTAGCCATCCTGCTAATTACTATAGGTGTTTTGTCCCGGGTGATTTTTACACCCGAGAAGTTGACGCCTATTGTACGCAATCTGATGGACGAAACGCTGATTTGTGAATATGAGCTGGGTGAAGTTGAACTGACATTTTTCAGTACTTTTCCTCAGTTTGGGTTGCAGATTGACGGTCTGACCATCATCAATCCCTTGCCTGAAGCTCCAACCGACACCGTGATCAGTTCTTCAGAAATATTGGCTTCCGTTGATTTAAAGTCTTTGTGGAAAAAAAACGAATTGATTGTAAGTGATGTACATTTAAAACATGCTAAGATTTTAGCGTTTACGGATAGCTTGGGAAATGTAAATTATGATATTATAAAGCCGGATGAAGAACCGGATACTACTGATTTTGAATTGCCTTTTGATCTGCTGCAAATCGACAAAATTTACCTCACTGATGCTCGCATGATTTACCATGATGTAACCATGGACATGATCATTGCGTTGGAGGAGCTGAACGGGGATATCAAATTAGATTGGAGAGACCGGCTGATCAATGGTAAACTGAATGCCGATGCCCGGTCTGCTTCCTTTTATTGGGATGAAACCGATTATCTGAAAAATGCTGCTTTGGAGCTTAAAACACCTTTCAGCTTTGATTTGGAGCAGACTAAACTGACCTTTCACGATGCTTTGCTGACCGTCAACGATATGGATTTTGACCTGTACACCATGATCCATCTTCCGGATGATGTGGATGAAATATTGTTGGATGTTGATTTTAAATCTGTTGAACTGCAAGTGACGGATGTGGTGGATTTGTTGTCCTTGCCGTACGGAGAATATTTGGAAGGCATAACGGCTACCGGAAAAACTTATGTCGATGGTACCTTGAAGGGAGCTATATCAGATTTGGAGTTACCGATTTTTACCATACATGCTAATTTTCATGATGTAGATTTTGAATACGTGTCATTACCCCATAAGTTGCTTGATGTGAAGGGGATCGCTGATATTGAAATGGATATGAACCATGAAGAAAATTGGTTCGTGAAGGTGTATGATTTTGATGCTAAAACCAAGTATTCTCATTTGTCAGGTTCTGCTTTTGTCGATCAACTGACGGAAGATATGCGTTTTGATGTCAAAGCGAATTTAAACTTGAATTTGGTGGATGCCAAACCTTTCTTGCCCGATGATATGCCTTTGGATATCAAAGGTATGGCGAAGGGACATGCTAATATTAAATTTTTATATTCCCAATTTGACCTGGACCAATACGAAAAAATGTTTATAGATGGTAAGTTCAAATTGCATGATTTCATTGCAGACTACGATACCACCATTCATCTTCAATCTAAATGGGCAGATGTGGTATTCGACATGCCCAATGCTAAAAGTAAACAACATGATTTTATCATTCTGGATATCAATACCGATCGCTTAGATGTTGCTGTAGGTCAGGATATCAACACTGTTCTGAATGATTTGGATTTACAGTTGGCCTTCAATAATTTAATGGATGATAATTTACCCATAGCCATGGAAGGAGCATTTAACTCAGGTCAGTTGTCTGCTTCTATGGGTGATAGCATACAAGCTTTGATCAAAAATCCGAAAGGTGACTTTGACCTTGAAATGGACACACAAGATTCAACGGCCATTCCTCAGATGCGCTTGGATCTTGCCATGCAACAGCTTGTTGCCAATGTGGATACTATTAATGTGGATATCAACAAACCTACTGTTAAACTCGTGTATCGCCCGGATGAAACCAATGAGACGCATCCGTATATGGAAGTTGATTATCAAAGTGATAAGTTGATGGCTCATATGGGTGCTGATCATCTAACATCTGACAAAATTAGTGTCAATGCCAGTCTTATTTACGATGAAACACAGGAAAACTTAATGTTACAGTGGACACCTCTGGGCTATGTGAAGCTGAAAAATGCCGTGATTTCCATGGCACAAATCGGGACAGATATATCCATACCCAGTATTGATTTTGATTTTACGCCGGATGAGTTGTTGATCTACGACAGTAGGTTGATAGTTGATAAATCCGATTTTCAGCTGACTGGTCAGTTGAAGAATATCAGTGGATATTTTAGAGATGAGGCATTGTTGACCGGCGATTTTAATTTTCGTTCGCATACCACGGATGTCAATAAGTTGATGGCGATGTTCAACGGTTTGGGCTATGAAAAAACCGAGTTGTTGACAGAAGAGGAAATTATTCCTGAAGAAGACTCTTATTCAGGTCCTTTTATGGTGCCTAAAGGTATTGATATTTCGCTCTATACCAGTATCAATCAGGCTTTATTTGCCAATGATACCGCCAGGAATGTGGAAGGTACGTTAACAGTGAGAGACGGAACCATGGTGCTGGAATCCATGTTGTTCACGACCTCTGCGGCAAAGATGCAGTTGACGGCTATGTACAAAACTCAGCGCAAGAACCATTTGTTTTTGGGCATGGATTTGCATCTTTTAGAAATAGAAATAGCGGAATTATTAGATTTAATCCCTGATATGGATTCCATCATGCCCATGTTGAGTTCTTTTGCCGGTAAGGGTGAATTTCATATTGCCATTGAAACCTATTTGGATTCAGCTTATAATCTGAAGCCATCGACCTTAAGGGGTGCATCTTCCATTCGTGGTATCGACCTGGTGTTGATGGATGGAGAGACTTTTACAGAGATAGCTAAAACTCTGCGCTTCAACAAGAAAACAGAAAATAAAATCGATAGTATTGCTGCAGAATTTACTGTCTTCCGGGAGGAAGTGGATATTTATCCTTTCCTCATTGTGATGGATCAATACAAAGCCATTGTGGAGGGCAGACATAATTTGGATATGAACTTCGATTATCATATATCTCTAATAGATAATCCGTTACATCTTAGATTAGGTGTGGATGTCAAGGGCAATTTGGACGATATGAAAATCCGTCCTGTCAAATGCAAATACGCCAATATGTACAGACCCGCCCGTCGTACTGAAGTTGATACCCGCAAGTTGGCACTGCGTGAGCTGATCCGGAGAGAATTGCTTGAAAGGTTAAAAGAGGAGTAAACAATGACATCGCTTTACAAAATTTAAAACTTTTCTCCTTCATGCATCTCTTTTATCAACCTGATATATCACTCAATTATCTGCCTGAACAAGAGTCTTTACACGCTGTTAAGGTATTGAGATTACAGCTTTGTGATGAGATTATCGTTTTGGATGGAACAGGTGGCTATCACCGGGCTAAAATTACTTTGGTGCATCCCAAAAAATGTGGATTTGAGATTCTTGAATCTACTTTTCATTTTGGTGAAAAACCGTACAGTCTGCACGTAGCCATAGCACCCACCAAGAACATCGATCGCCTGGAGTGGTTTATTGAAAAAGCGGTTGAAATAGGCATTGATGAGATCACTTTGTTACGATGTCAGTTTTCTGAAAGAAAAAATGTGAACTTCGAACGCTTGCAAAAAATCATCATCGCCGCTGCCAAACAATCTGTAAGAGCTTACTTTCCCCAATTAAATCCGATTTGTAATTTTGAGGAATTTATCCGGCAAAACGATTTGCGCTCAGAATCGCAAACCAGGCTTATTGCCCACTGTTATCCGGAGGAGAAGCAGATCTTAAAATCGGCGATTGCCGACCAAAAGCACATCTTAATTTTGATTGGTCCCGAAGGTGATTTCAGTAAAGAGGAAGTAGCCTTAGCCAAAGAGCACGGTTTTACTCCTGTTTCTTTGGGTAGCGCTCGTCTGCGCACGGAGACTGCCGGCGTGATGGTTTGTGCGACCGCCGCCGTCGTGTTGGGTTCTTAAGTGTCCGCTGCTTTTTAGTAATTTCTCTTTGTATGTCGCATCCGCTCATGCAGTTGTCCATGCAGGAGTTGTCTTTGGATGTGACAGCCTTGACGATGGAGTAGATGGTATAAGCAACTGCGGCTATGATAATTAAGAGTACGAGTATATCTTGAAGCATAAGTATATAATCAGGTGTAATCAGGGATTTTTTTCTAACAGCACAATATTTTCGACATGGTGGGTATGGGGAAACATATCTATCGGTTGAACCTGACTCACTTTATACGAAGAAGTTAACAAGCTGACGTCACGTGCCTGCGTGGCGGGGTTACAGCTGACATATACGATGCGCTGAGGAGCAGCAAAAAGTATTGCCTCGATTACTTTGTTATGCATGCCGGCTCTTGGCGGGTCAGTAATGATCACATCAGGCTTTCCGTGTTTCTGCATAAACTCTTCATTCAGCAAATCCTTCATGTCTCCTGCAAAAAACAAAGCATTATCAATATTGTTCAATGCAGCATTTACCTTTGCATCTTCAATGGCCTCCGGGACGTATTCAATGCCTATTACTTTCCTGACTTGATGCGCTATAAAATTGGCTATGGTTCCGGTACCGGTATATAAGTCATAAACTATCTCCTGACCGGTCAATTGTGCCATCTCCCTTGTCTTTTTATATAGCTCGTATGCTTGTAAAGAATTGGTTTGGAAAAAACTTTTAGGACCGATTTTGAACTTCAGTCCTTCCATTTCTTCAAAGATATGGTCCCTGCCGCTGAACAGATGAACATCCTGGTCGGTAATGGTGTCATTGGCTTTGGCGTTTATGATGTATAAGAGCGAGTTGATTTGAGGAAATGTATCAGCCATGTGTTGCAATAACGCCACCCTCGCTTTTTCATCCTCGTGGAAAAAAACCATGATCAACATGAGTTCTCCGGTTGTGCTGGTACGCACTATCATGGTGCGCAGGAAGCCTTCCTGTTGCCGCAAGTCAAAGAATGTCAGTTTGTTTGCTATGGCATATCTCCGGACTTCATTACGCAACTGATTGGAAATATCATCCTGCAGCCAGCATTTGTGAATGTCTAATACCTTATCAAACATCCCGGGAATATGAAATCCCACGCTATTCATGTTGAAATCCTTACCGCTATTTAATTCTTGGGTGGTCAGCCATTTCCTGTTGGAGAAGGTAAATTCCAATTTGTTGCGGTAAAATTCACTTTTTGCTGACCCTATAATGGAAGATATTTCCGGCAATTTAAATTTGCCGATGCGTGTTAAATTATCTACTACTTGTTGTTGTTTGAACTTCAATTGTTTAGGGTAGGGTAGCATTTGCCATTTACATCCACCGCAAGTTCCGAAGTGCTCACAGACCGGCTCAATTCTATCTTTTGAATATTCATGAAAATGAACTGCTCTTGCCTCCAAAAATGCACTGCGTTTTTTGGTGACTTGCAAATCCACAATATCGCCCGGTATCACGTGCGGAACAAATACTACTTTTTCGTTCACGCGCGCCAGTGCCTTTCCTTCCGCAGCGATACCAGTTATCAATACATTTTCAAGAATGGGATGTGGTCTGGATTTACGNNGGTCTGGATTTACGAGCCATAAAATATTGAGTTGTTTGATGTAAAAAGACTTGCAAAGAAAATCATTTTTCTTGTGATAGGCAATTGCACAGCATGATTGATTGTTAAAGCTTCCCCAAATTCTTCCCTAAATTAACGTGAGTTCGATATAATTAAAAAAGTTGGTTTATTATTCAGGTCCCGGCAAATAGGCTACTTCATCACCTTTGCTCAGGCGTTTTTTCACTAGGCTGACTGCAGTTACGGTGGCCTGTAGACAAAAGCTTAAGGTCAGATCGGCGGCGGTAAGAGGTAAAGGTAGTATTTTTATTTGATGAAATATGTATCTTTACGTGGTTGATAAAACATTGTACTTATGATAACTGGTATTCTTCTGATTTTTGGCGCTTTAACCTTTTCACTGATTTCAGTCTTGGTAGGCTTGTTGGGTGCACGCAGGAAGATAGGTTTCGGGTGGTCTTATCGGTTTTGATGCAATTAAGTTTGCTAACTCATTGAACAACTAATCTTTGTCTTCTTTATGAATTTTTGCAGATTAAAATCACACTATATTCGTATTACCGAAAATAGGGACAATTCAATTAACCTAATTACAACATAATGAAGAGAATTTTTACCATAGCGTCAATGGCGCTGCTGACCGTAATGTCGGATTCCGTCCTCTGGGCCGGGTCACGGACTCGGCCACATATTTCTCTACCGGTCCGGCATTGGCAGCTACCTGGTCACCCGAACTGGCGTTAAATTAAAAATAAATTTGTACATTTGTCGGTCATTTTTTAAGGTGTCAGTATGATCATAAGGCGCTTGATTGTAGTATTCATTTTATTGTTAATAGTTTTGATTTTTAGAAAATCTATGAGTTGTACAGCGCATCCGCGCATTAATCACGATTTTCACGAAATCGTAATCTTTACCATTCCCTCGGTTAAATCTGTCGATTGGCAAAGCCCGTCCGAACTGTATAAAAGTGCGTTGAAGTGTTACACAAGTGCGATTTTTAAAAAGCCCTACTATGTGATCGGACATATGTCGGCAATCATTACTTCACCTATTTTAGAATCTACTGTATATACCGGCATGACCGGGGCATCTCAAAAAGAAAAAGTACAAGGAGTTTTAGTTAATAAATTAGGATTTGGTATCTTCGGATCCACTTTGAAGGGCAAAATGGAACCTGTGAGCAAGATGAAAAAAACGATTTCTTTTTACGCTAAGCGTGGTAAATTAGCTTACATGCGTTTCCGCGTCAATGAAGATTCGATCAGGCGGGTGATGCAATTTATTACTTGTTTTCAGGAAAAAAATGAATTCGGATATGCCCCTTGTAATAAGTACAATGGTGCATTATATCCCTGTTATCATTACGAGGGAGCAGCCTGCAGTTCCTTTATCATTGCACTGATGGATGTAGCCGGTGTTTTACCGGAATTTGCTCCTCAAAAGTGGGCCGTTAATCTGAATATTCCCATGCATCTCATCGGCGGTAAATTGAATAATAATAAACGTATCTCTCTGAAATCCATTGTAAAAACAAAAGAATGGCACAACGGGTCGGGTGTGGAAGGTGTAGATTACGCACATTTGGAACTGTATGATCCTGCGTTGATTTATGACTGGATAAAACAGCGACGTGCTGAAGAAGGAGATACTGAGTTTGTCAAAGATTCTGACGGAATTTTTAAGGGAGTATATGCTGATAAAAGTGCCGTAACTTTTAATAAAGATGAAGGAATTTTGCGGGAAAGACCATCGAAGACTTTTTTTGTGAGAAAGTTTTTGGAAGAAAACGCGAATGCTTGACTGAGAACAAAGAACAAAGACAAAAAGACAAAAGACAAAAAGACAAAAAGACAAAAAGACAAAAGATAAAAGAATAAAGATAAAAGACAAAAGAACAAAGACAACGAAGAACGAAAGCTAAAAGCTAAAATCTAACAGCTAAAAACTGAACTCGCTACCCCGGAACCCAGAACTTCCTAACTTCCCTAACTTCTTTAACTTCTTTAACTTCTTTAACTTCCTAACTACCAGCTACTAACTACCAACTACTAACTACTAACTACTAACTACTAACTACCAACTACCAAAAAGCAAAAAAGGGAAGACCCTCAACGTCCTCCCTTTTTTCATTCAAATAACCAAAACTATATTATGCTTCGGTTTTTTCTTCTGCCAGAGTAAAGTCTTGCTCACTCATGCGTTTATAGCCATTGTAACGCCATTTAGCGTCTTCTTCTGCAGCTTTAAAGAGTTCCTCTGCTTCTTCCGGGAATTGCTTCATCAACGATGTGTAGCGCACCTCACCTTTTAAGAAGTCCTGGAATTTGCTCCAATCAGGCTCTTTGCTGTCCAACTGCATTGGGTTTTTGCCTTCGGCTTCCAGGCGTGGGTCGTAGCGATACAGGTGCCAGTAACCACACTCTACAGCGCGTTTTTGCTCATCTTGTGCTTTACCCATTCCGGCACGTAGTCCGTGACTGATACAAGGTGAATAAGCAATAATGACAGATGGTCCGTTATAGGATTCTGCTTCACGAAGAGCTCTCAGCGTTTGTACCTGGCTTGCACCCATGGCGATTTGTGCCACATACACATAGCCGTAAGTAGCAGCTATCATACCCAGGTCTTTTTTGCGGATGCGTTTTCCGGCTGCTGCAAATTTGGCTACAGCACCTATCGGCGTAGATTTGGATGCCTGACCTCCTGTATTGGAATAAACCTCAGTGTCAAGAACCAGGATGTTTAAGTTTTTACCGGAAGCAATAACGTGGTCTAAACCACCGAAACCGATGTCGTAAGCCCAGCCGTCCCCACCAATGATCCATTGTGAACGTTTTATCAGGAAGCGGCTCAATTCAGCTATTTGTTTGCAATAATCACATTTACACGCTTCAAGTAGCGGGGTGATCTTTGCGTGTAATTCCAATGTAAGATCTCCGTCAAAGCGGTTGTCAATCCATTCTTTGAATAAGTCTTTCAACTCATCAGAACAACAATTATTAGCAATGGCTTCGTTCATCAAGCGAACAATGCGTGCTTGCATTATTTCTTCCGCCATCACCATTCCCATTCCATACTCGGCATTGTCTTCAAACAGCGAGTTTGCCCAGGCTGGTCCGCGTCCGTCTTCACCTGTAGTATATGGAGTGGAAGGTGCCGATGCAGAATAAATTGAACTACAGCCCGTTGCGTTGGCTACCATTTGGCGGTTGCCGAATAGTTGTGTAACTAATTTTACGTAGGGTGTTTCACCGCAACCGGAACAAGCACCGGAGAACTCAAACAACGGAGTTGCAAATTGGGTATTTTTTACATTACCTTTTACATTTACAAGATGTTGCTTGGAAGAAACATTTTCTATGCAGTAATCCCAATTGTCCTGGTTAGGATATTGAGTTCCAATTTCCATCATCTTCAAGGCTTTACCGCTTTTGTTGCCCGGACATACATCCACGCAGTTACCGCAATCCAGACAGTCTAGTACATTGACTTGAATGCGGAAACGGGTACCTTCAAATCCTCTGCCGTTGGTTTTCAATGTTCCTTCTTCACCAAATGGTGCATTAGTCATTTCTTTTTCATCGAGAACAAACGGACGGATGGCAGCGTGCGGACAAACGTAAGCACATTGGTTACATTGGATACAGTTGTCCATGATCCATTCAGGAACGTTAGCTGCTACACCACGTTTTTCATACTTTGCAGTGCCTTGATCCCAGGTTCCGTCTTCACGTCCTACAAACAATGACACAGGAAGGCTGTTACCATTCTGTGCGTTGATTGGACGAACAACGTCACGGATAAATGCAGGAACTTTTTCTTCTGCAACCGGCTCATCAGCAAGATTTGCCCATTCTGCTGGAATTTCAACTTCTACATACTCGCCACCACCACGGTCAACTGCTGCATAGTTTTTATTAACAATGTCTTCCCCTTTTCTTCCGTAAGAACTTACAATGGCTTTTTTCATTTCTGTAACGGCCAAATCGTAAGGAATTACATTGGTAATTTTGAAGAATGCAGATTGTAAAATGGTGTTGGTTCGGTTACCTAAACCAATTTCTTTAGCAATATGAGTTGCGTCAATGATAAACAGACGAATATTATTTTTAGCAAAATAACGCTTGATATGTACCGGAAGGTTTTCTTTTACTTCATCCGCATTCCAAACTGTATTCAGCAAGAAAGTTCCATTCTTTTTCAAGCCTTTGGTTACGTCGTATAAACGTAAGTAAGCTTGTACGTGGCAAGCTACAAAGTTCGGCGTAGTTACCAGGTAGGTAGAACGGATAGGCGTGTCACCAAAGCGCAGGTGCGAACAGGTGAAACCACCTGACTTTTTACTGTCGTACTCAAAGTAAGCTTGTGAATATTTATCAGAGTTGTCACCAATAATTTTAATAGAGTTTTTGTTTGCCCCAACAGTACCGTCAGCTCCTAATCCGTAGAATTTAGCTTCGTAGATACCTTCGCCACCCAAAGGAATTTCTTCTTCTAAAGGTAATGAAGTAAAGGTAACATCATCTACAATACCCACTGTAAAGTGGTTTTTCGGTGTAGGTAATTCTAAGTTTTTGTAAACAGCCAATACTTGTGCAGGTGTAAAGTCTTTGGATGAAAGTCCATAACGACCACCTACTACAAGCGGCTGATTTTCAGTTTTGTAAAGAGCGTTTTTTACATCCAGGTAAAGTGGTTCACCATTAGCACCCGGCTCTTTTGTGCGGTCGAGTACACAGATACGTTTCGCTGTTTTTGGTAATACGGAAAGGAAGTGTTTTGCAGAGAAAGGACGATACAAGTGAACGGATACCAATCCAACTTTTTCACCTTTCTCACGCAGGTAATCCACGCCTTCGCGGATAGCTTCCGTAGCGGAACCCATGGCGATAATGACACGGTCAGCTTCCGGATCGCCGTAATAGTCAAACAGACCATATTTACGTCCGGTGATTTCAGCCAACTTGTTCAAATAATCTTCTACAATTTCCGGAAGAGCATCGTAGAATGGATTGGCTGCTTCACGGGTCTGGAAGTAAATATCCGGATTTTGGGCAGTACCGCGTGCTACCGGATTTTCAGGATTCAATGCACGTTGACGGAATGCCTTCAAGGCATCTTGGTCAACCAAAGCCTGAACTGCTTTTGCATCAATTTCTTCAACCTTTTGGATTTCGTGTGAGGTACGGAATCCGTCAAAGAAATGTACAAAAGGTACGCGAGATTTGATAGAAGCCAGATGTGCTACGGCTGCTATGTCCATGATTTCTTGTACCGAGCCTGTTGCAAAAAGTGCACATCCGGTCTGACGAACAGCCATTACGTCCTGGTGGTCGCCAAAAATAGAAAGTGCCTGTGCAGCAATAGCACGTGCAGAAACGTGATAAACACCGGGAAGCAACTCTCCGGCAACTTTGTACATATTAGGGATCATCAGCAATAAACCTTGTGATGCCGTAAATGTACTGGCCAACGTACCGGCTTGAAGTGCACCGTGCATAGCAGCAGCGGCACCACCTTCCGACTGCATCTCTTCTACCTGAACAGTTTCATTGAACATGTTCTTTCTTCCGGCTGCCGCCCACTCATCCACATATTCAGCCATGGTGGACGATGGTGTAATGGGGTAGATAGCAGCTACTTCACTGAACATATACGCTATATGCGCAGCTGCTTCATTACCATCGCATGTTAAGAATTTCTTTTGTTTAGTCATTGTTTTGTGTGTATTAAGTTTGCAAAATTAGTACATAAATCCGAACAACCATAACGGGATTTCATTTTTATAATTTACTTTTAACGCATCTACAGCAAAGTAAACTTTGGAGTGATGCCTGTTCGTTGATTGTATATCGTATTTAAAGTTCATTTTTTTATCGATGCAAAAATCACTGTGATACTTGCCAACGGTCACTTTATGATCTGCATGCAAAGTATTGTACAAAAATGTCTTTCTTTCAGCATGATAATCGGTGTTTTCCGGAAAAACAACATGCATCAAATTTGAATTGTGCGCGTACAATTGTTTTGGTTTTTTCGGATAATCCTCGTCCTCAGCATACAAGGTATTTAAAAATCTAGCATCTTTCAGATACTTGATATAATTCATAACCGTTGCCCGTGAAGTTTGGATTTCTGCGGCAAGTTGACTGATGTTTGCGGGTCCCGGTGAGCTCTGCATGATGAGATACAACAAAGTTCGGATTTTTGGCAGATATTTCAGGTCGATTTGCTTGATGAGTAAAATATCTACCTCCATCATCATATTCATTGTTTTGAGCAAATTTTCCGGGAAGTTTTTATTTTCCAGGAAAAAGGGAAAATAACCATATACTAAATAATCCTGAAAATAATCCAAAGGATTAACTTTCTCCAGGATTGTTTGAGAGATTTGAGTCTGATCACTCAATATGTCCTTCAACGCATAGGCAGGCAAGTTCAAACCCGTTTTCAAATTAATAAATTCCCTGAACGAAAATCCCCTCAGGTTGTAAATGTCCACTATATCCGCAATATCCTGGTTCTCATCCCTTAGTCGCATTACTGAAGAAGCTGAAAAGATGATCTGCAGTTCAGGATATTGATCGTGGCAAATTCTGAGTTCCCTCGACCAGTTGGGATATTTAAAGGTTTGGTCTAACAATAGAGTCCTTCCGCCTTGCTTATAAAACCTTCCGGCAAAATCAATCAAACTGCATCCTGTAAAATACAGATTGTTGAAATTGATATACAAACATTTTTTATCCAAGCCAAAGCGCTCTTTGGCGTACTGCAGCAGGAATGTTGTTTTACCTACTCCCCGGCTGCCCTTAATCCGTATCATGCGCCGATTCCAGTTAATTTCGTCCATCAACAAACGTCTAACTGGAGCTTTTGTGTTGGCAACCAGATATTTGTGAGTTCTAAAAAACGATTCCATGGGATTAATTTCCGGCAAAAATACGCATATTATTTATATTTTGCAATGTGGAGATTACAAAATGTACTTTTGTCACTTGAATCAGTCTGGATGTAATTGGAATTTATGGTAATTGGTCATGGTTTAATAGCAGAAGTAGCCAATATAATTTTTTTTCAACAAGTTTAGCATGTTATACAGTATATTATAGGTTTATTTTGTCAATTTTTTGTACAATAAGTTTCTGTTTTGATGCTGTTTTATGTACATGATGTTATATGTTTGTTTATCAAATAAATAAAAACACTTTCACCATGTTTTATGTTTTTCTTGTTTCCTAAAAACCTTATTTTTTCTTGTTTTAAAATACAATAAGCTTGTCCTTTCATAGCGTATAATGTACAATATAAAAGTCATTAAATATATGTTTTATTTATAACATATCAATTTAATTGTTATATATTTTTGTGGCTTATATTTTTGCGTGTGGTAATTCAATTTGCACCAATGATTTGCAGGAAGGAAATTCACATCATAATAAATACAGGTATAGGAATAAAAACTAAAATTATCAAGACATGAAGATGTATAAAAGAAGTTTAAAGATGCTACATTTGTCGGTTCTTTTCTTCATTTTCTTTTCGTTCCCTTATGCTCTTTTTTCTCAAGGTACAAATCCTTTCAGAGTAAGGGGGGAAGTTTATGATGAAATGGGCGAACCACTCATTGGAGTGAGTGTTATCGAAAAGGGTACACTGAATGGAACTGCCACCGGTATTGATGGCGACTTTGAAATAAGTGTTTCAAACAGAGGTGCCACGCTTGTCGTTTCATTCATGGGATTTACTTCCCAGGAGATTGTTGCTGATAGAGCGAGTCTTAGTATAACACTTTATGAAGATACTAAGCAGTTGGAAGAGGTTGTAGTAGTAGGTTATGGAACTATGCGCAAGCGGGATATAACCGGTGCCATTACCTCCCTGTCGAGTGACAATATTGAAAGGAAGGTACCAACCGACGTTTTTGATGCTTTACAAGGACAGGTGGCAGGTGTTCAAATTGTGTCAGGTTCCGGTCAGCCCGGAGAATCTTCCTCTATCAAAATTCGTGGAACATCTACTTTCTCGGCAGAGGGTGTAAGACCTTTATACATAGTGGATGGTATGCCCTTGGAGGATATCGATGGCATCAATCCAAGTGATATATTGTCGATGGAGGTGTTGAAAGATGCCGCATCAGCTGCTATCTACGGTTCACGTTCGGCAAATGGCGTTATCATTATCACCACCAAAGGTGGAGAAAAAGGCAAACCAAAAATCGATATTAAATATAACAGGTCGTGGGGAAAACTGTCCCATAAGCTGCCTCAGGCCAATAGAGAGGACCGCAGATTGTATGACCAGTACCGTAGAGAGTATTTTCTTCAAAACAATATGGTGGGAAATGCTGATGAGAGTATTCAAATGATAAGAGATTCTCTGAATGTGTTTTTCAATGTGGACAATGATTATTTGGACATGATAACAGGTACTGCACAGAAGGATCAGGTTGATATCAGTTTCGGAGGTGGTGAAAACAAGTTAACTTACTTTATCAACACAGGATACTATAATGAGCGAGGCATCATACCTAATACGGATTTTAACAGACTAACAGCAAGGGTAAACACCGATTATTCTCCAAATAATTGGTTGACTGTGGGCAGTCGTGTGTCATTGACCTATTCTTTGAAACGTGGAATTAACGAAGGTGACTTGTTAAGGTGGGTGTTGAGCCGTCGACCCTATTTTTCTACTTACTATCCCGATGGTACTTTGGTTGGTGTTTTTAATGGTCAGAAAAATCCATTGGCACAAGTGGAGCATACCACTGATTTTACTGATTCATACAAGGCAAACTTTTTCCAGTTTTTTGAGTTTGAAATATTGAAAGGTCTTAAATTCAGAACCAATATCAATGCTAACTTTTACCTAGACAAACGCCACAGAATGTATCCAAGTATTATTACGGATGAGTGGCAACGCAATAATAGTGGATTGTCATATAATTTTTTAAATTGGAACTTCTTAAATGAAAATTATTTTACCTATAATGCCAGGTGGGATTTGCATAACTTTTCTGCCATGGCTGGTGTAAGTGCCCAAAAATGGAGGTATGAAAGAGAATTTCTGGTAGGTCGCAACTCATCAACCGATTATATTTACACCATGAATGCATTCTCTGCCAACCTGGAGCTGGGCTCAACCGGTTCATGGATTGATCACCACTCAATGGCATCTCTGTTCACCAGGGTCACATACGATTATTCAGGCAAGTATCTTTTTACAGCTAATTTGCGTCGTGATGGATCTTCCCGCTTTGCCAAGAATAACAAATGGGGTAATTTCCCGTCTGTGTCCGGCGGATGGAGGTTTTCCGACGAAAGCTTCCTGGGCTTTTTCAAGCCGGCGATGGATGATGGTAAAATACGTGTCAGCTACGGAGTTACGGGTAATGAGTCCATAGGTAACTACGACTACGTGTATTCTTATGAACCAAGCCTGATTTACGATGGTGTTGGTGGAGTTGGACCGACCCGGATTGGAAAAGATAATCTAAAATGGGAGGAAACCAAACAAATTAATCTTGGATTAGACTTGAGTTTTTGGAATAGCAGATTAACAGTAACTGCAGATTATTACAGCAAATATACCGACGGCCTATTGGCTAATTATCAATTACCCAAAGAGTCGGGATTTAGTTATATGCGGACTAATGTGGGAGAAATGAGTAATAAAGGTGTAGAATTAAGTTTGGCCGGAGATATCATTCGGACTTCAGATTTTAACTGGAATCTGACATTTAACTTTGCACATAACCAAAACAGGATAGAAAAATTATCAGAAGGGAAACCATATATAGAGGGCGGTCTGTGGTGGATGGAAGAAGGAGGAAGAGTTGGTGATTTCTATGGATTTAAATATTTGGGTATCTTCCAATACAATGAGTCCAATGCCTTTACTGAAGACTGGGAACAGTTGACACCTGTTTTCGAAAATGGCACTTTTCAGGATAGGTATCTGTTGAATGGTAAGGAATATACGGGAACAGTCAACCAAAAAACTTTGCCTAACGGAAAGCCTTTCCGTGGGGGAGATGTTAACTGGGACGAGCCTGCTGCTTCGCGTAATGGTGTGATCGATGATAATGACCGCATGGTTATTGGAAATGCCTTGCCTGATTTTACAGGTGGTGTAAGTACTCTGTTTTCCTATAAGAATTTGAGTTTATTTATTTCCTTTTATTACTCGCTTGGCGGACATATATACAATAGTGCAGAGCATGTTAGAAATGAATTCAAATTTACCGGTACAACACCGGCACCTCATGTGATACGCAATATGTGGTTAAAACAGGGTGATGTAGCTATTTATCCTCGCCCGTATAACGATGATTACAATAATGCACGTTATGCAAACTCGTTTTATGTAGAGGATGCTTCGTTCATTCGATTGCAGAACATTCGGTTATCGTATAATTTGCCAAAATCATGGATTGAAAAAATCCATATCAAAGGGCTAACAGCATATGGATACATCAACAATGCCCTGACTTGGACCAATTACAGCGGATTTGATCCGGAGTTCTCTACAAGCAATCCGCTTCAAATAGGGAAAGATACATATAGGTATCCCAGGAAAAAAGAGGTGGGATTTGGATTAAATGTGAATTTTTAAACTTAGGCATTACTGTTGAAAAAATAAATATTTATGAAAACAAGCAATATTATAAAACTTATCACATGCAGCTTATTAGTATTTGTACTAATGTCGTGTGAGTCATTTTTGGATGAACAGCCGATCAGTGAAATTCCGGCTGCTAAAATGTGGAAAACATCACGTGATGCAAAAGCAGGTGTAAATCAAATATACGGATTGTTTAGGTCTACTATGCGTGAAAATTATTTCTACTGGGGTGAATTCAGAGCCGATAACATGTCGCCCGGGGCACCGTCTGCTACCAATCAGGAGAGAGTTATTCAAAACCTGTTGACAACAGATCATCCGGCTACGAGATGGACCAATTTATATCGCATGATCAATCAAGCTAATTTGGCTATCAAATATTTACCTGATATTGACATGCCTTCTGTGGCAGAGAAAAACGATTTGCTCGGACAGGCTTATGCCATGCGGGCTTTGGGTTATTTCTATGCCGTTCGGGTATGGGGTGATGTTCCGTTATACACGGAACCAAATGAAAAATATTCTGAGGCTATCTATAAAGAAAGGACAGATAAAGATTATATCTTGAGAAATGTTGTGTTGGAGGATTTGAAGATTGCAGAAGGTTTGATAGATCGTGTAAAAAACCTGGAAAGAAAACGTATCTCCATAGCCGGGGTATGGGCAATCATGTCGGATGTTTACATGTGGCTGGAAGATTATAACATGGCAGATCGTACCATTTCGAAAATACAAAACTTTAAAGTTAAAAATAACACGATACAGTTTGTGGGGCTCGAAAAGGATATTGCCACCTGGAGAAAAGTGTTTGTTGAAGAATTGAATGGTAAAGCCTCTGATGATACACCCGAGAATGATGAGTACACAACGAAAGAATTAATATTTGTCATTCATTTCAATATGGATGAAGTAGGTGCAAACGGCTACAGCTATATGTATCAGTGGTTCACCGGCTCTGGAAACCGGGCAGCAGTATTGTCTAATAAGTTTATGAGTTTATTACAAGATGACGATAAACGGAAGGACTATATAGCCATGAACTATCAAAACGGCTGGGAGCTGAATAAATTTATCGGAGGAACCATTAGTACTACACTTAACAGAACTTGTGTTGTTGCTTATCCTGTTTACAGATATTCAGATGTGCTGCTGTTACAGGCAGAGGCGCGTGTTAAAATGGGTAAGTGGGAAGAAGCCCTGGATATTGTCAAACAAGTTCGCGATAGAGCGGGATTAGCTACTCCCACAGCAATGGAGTTCGGTTCGGAAGAAGATATTATTGATTTTATTTTGGAAGAACGTCAGATTGAATTGGTAGGAGAAGGTCGTCGTTGGTTTGATCTGTTAAGAACCAACCGTTGGAGAAAAGTTATGGAGCCCATTAATGGCATGACAGAAGAAGGAAATCAGTATTTCCCCATCCATTACTCACACATCAATGAGAATCACCTCATCAAACAAAATTCGTTTTATGGGAATTAAATTAGAAAAACAAAATTATAATCATATGAAAAGAAATAGTTTTTATATCATGATTGTGCTGGGGCTGATGACCTATGGCTGTTCGCTTGAATTGCAAACAGACTATGATTATAAGTCATCAACGATAGACCCACATATTCCCATGACAGCCTGGGAGTATTTAAATACACGAACAGATTTATTCTCAATTTTTATTGAAGCTTTGGAGTATACCGAATTGAAAGATTATTATACCCAAACGGATGAAAAATATACTTTTTTGGCATTAACGAATCTGGCCATGACAAGTTATATGCAAGATAGATTTCCGGGGATATTATCCATATCGGAATGCAATAAAGAGTCGGTAAAACAATTGCTTCTTTATCACTTGGTTCAGGGAGAGTATAGTGCGTATAAGCACTTAGATGTGGAACCTATATATGTGTTGACCATGTTGAAGGGAGAAGAAGGACTTATGACTATGTTGACACGTAAAAATCCCTGGCAGGCTGATGCCGGAAAAATTATTGTGAATGATACGGGCAGCAATGGAAATTCATATATGCGGGCGGCAGTAACAAGCAATATTATGCCCACAAATGGAGTAATACATATTTTTGACGCCTTTTGTTATTACCGCAAATAGTTGGTTTGAATGAGTCTATCAAATATAAAAATAATAGTATGAAACGAACATGAACTTATTTAATCACTTATTTCGCGTATGCGGATGATTTAATTAGTTCATCGTGAGTTCCATATGACAACTTAAAAACAAATTATAATCATATGAAACGAGATATTATAATTTACACATTCATAGTCTTTTTTGGATTAAGTTTTCTGCAATCTTGCGAGGATCCGACTCCTTCTATAGATCCAAACAGCTTATTGCCAAAAATTACTTTTGCATTTGACAGTCTGGAAGCGGATCTCAATTTGGTTGATAACCTTCCGATTGTCGCGGTCGTACAATCTGAAGCAGGTTTGAAATCTGTTGATATGATTATCAAAACAGGATCTGAAGATATTCATTACAAAACAGTAACAGAATTTTTCAATGAACACTCTTATAGCTTAGCTGAGAAAGTTCAATATAAACCCGAATATTTGCAGTTTGTTGTAGAAGCTACAGATAAGTTGGATAGAAAAACCGTGGCTTCTTTAGAGCTAAGTATCATCGATATTAAAGAGGGTCCAAAAGTTATCTTTGATCCTGAAATGATTGTGTATGACGAATTAGAGGGCGGTCCAATGCCGAACACCAAATTCACAGTCACATCCGAAGCAGGATTATTAAAACTTGAAATGTATTTGGTGACGGAGAATGGACAGATGCAATACGGTTTCCCCATTGATTTTACTCAAAATGAAAATGAATACATATTTGACGAGAAAATCATGTATAAAGAGGGAGATAAAGGGTTTAAGGTAAAAGTAACTGACAGCTATGGTCAAGTGCGCATTGAAACATTACCGGTACGTTACATCACACCGGCTCCGCCCACGGTTTTGGTGAAAGACACCATTTTTGCCGACAAAGATGAGCGTGTAGCCATTCCTCTAAAGATAGAGTCACAAAGAGGTATTCGTTCAATTGAGATATTCAGGGCTGACAATAATGTGTTTGAATCAGTAGAGACGATCAATTATCCGGATGCTCCTTTGACCTTGAATGTTATCCCTGAAGTAAAATGTTTGAATACTACTTCTAAGATTAAATTTGCTGTGACTGATGTGGTTGATAAGACTACCGAAGTTTCGGTAACAGCCATTGTAAACATGAATTTCATTGCAAAGCTAGCTGTGGGTAGTATGAAGCTGGCTAATGGTATAGAAGCATATCCCGGTGTTTATTCGTTCATATCATTAAAGGATTTAAAAACTTATTCCGTAGATTATGCTTTGGAAAGCGATGAGAATGCTTCCAATGTTGATATGAAATTCTACGTATTTGGAGGTCAGGCTGTGTTGCGTATGTATTCCATGGACGGTGGCACCAATACAAAGAATAACGAATTCTTAGGTTCAGGTGGAAAAACGGCTATGGATGTAAGCGTACAAAACCAAACCAGATTCCTGTTGCTCAGTGGTTATGACTTCGACAATGCAACGGCAGCATCCATATTGAGTGATATTCCGGCTTCAAATATTGTTGCCAATGCCATTAATCCTTTTGAAGTGGGAGATGTTATTGCATTTAAGACGGCATCAACTTCAAGTTCAGGGGGCGGAAAGATTGGCATTATGAAAATCCTGTCTAACGAACAAGTGATAAGCATTGATGTAACAGCGAGAATTATCACTGTGGCTATTAAATTTCCAAAACAGTAAATGTAGTTTTTCTCACAGCTTGTTGTAATTCAGGCTGTGAGAAACCATTAAAATTAAAATAAAGGGCTGATGAGAAAATTAGGATTTATATTCATTTGTTTACTGTCGATGTCTCAGATACAATTAGTGGAGGCGCAAAAAAAAGTATATGCAGACTATCACGGGACACGCAGAACAAGACTGGTCGACGGCGATTTAGGGGAATGGAAGTATTTCTCACAACTGAACAGCAATCCGGTTGGTTTAAAGCATGTAACCTATAATCCTGATTTAATCTTAGAAAACGGACAGCACGATATCGCTGCAGCAAATTATCCTTTGGTAGGTATGCAGTCTCAGCTTGATCCGTTATACATAGAGTATCAAATCCTGAGCGCTAAGTCTGCCGGAATAGACGGATTTTTTGTTGAATGGGGATATATAGATCATACTTCTAACAGATTATTAAAAGCCATTAAAGAGGTGGCGGCCAAGTATGAGTTTGAAGTCGGGGTCAATATTTGTGATGGATGGCTGATGCAGAAAAATTGGTATCCGGGCACCCGGGCCGAAAAACTTCAGTATTTTTTAATTTGCATGCAGTATTTGATTGACGAGGTGTTTACAGGACCAACAGCCCCGATAGTAAATGGTAAGCCTCTTTTCTATCTCTTTCATGATGGTTTTACACAGGATGAATTTAGTGCGGTTCGTTCACATGCTTATAATTATCCTGAAGATTATCCCATAAAGAGTGGTAATAAATTTCCCGACGTTCTTATGAGAATCATGCTGAGTCCGACTTTGGTTGGGGGTGTTTATACACCGAAGTCGCCTATTGCGCAGGCTGGATCGTGGGTTAATACCAATCGCGTAGTACCGACTTCCTGGATACCCGAACGAATCAGAAATGCTGCAGGTATTTACCCCGACTATGCAAGATATGCTACGACTGATGATTGTGTTACTTTTGTTAAAGCTTTTAAAGACAATGTGTGGACAATGGGTTATTTACCACGTGCAGGTTTGGTAATTCCGGGCATGGACAACTATGGCTGCGCCGGTTGGGGGCCTAACGGAACGCTCTATCTCATCCCAAGAGAAGATGGTGATACTTATAGAACTATGTGGGACTTTCATGTTCAAAACAGAAATAGTCTGGACATGGTATATATTGCCTCATGGAGTGATTATACGGAAGGGCATGAAATAGAGCCCACCGTCGAAAACGGAGATCGTGAATTAAGGACAACATTGCAGTATGCTTCCCAGTTTAAGGGCGAAAGCAGTTATGATGAAAGTGGCATTGACCTGGCTTATGAACTCTTTTTACTCAGAAAAGAAGTTGATTTTTTTGCAAATAATAAAATTTCTACTGAAGCACTTGGTGCTCAATTAGATGCCATTGCTTTAAAGATAAGTGAAAAAGCTTATGTTGAGGCGGCTAATATGATGCAAATGGCAAAAGATGATCATGGGGCGATTCGGCAGAATATTACGTCACAAGATTATCATATTGATGCATCGCAATTGATAATTACGGGGAATAAAAACGAAAATGATGAATATGTGTTGTCGGGAAGCAGAACAGGCATCACGATCAACCATCCTGAATTGAGAGCAGCCCTGGAATCGAAATATTACGAAGGATATATGAATTACGAATATTGGGATGATACCTGGGGTAAAAATACCAATATTGTTTCCGGAACAGATAAGCAGCCCAGAGATTTATTCAAATTCATCGGCCAGATCAAAGATAAAGGCGATAAAAAATGGGTGAATGCAAAAATACGTCTTTACAAAGAAAATATTAAATACGGACAAGAATCGCAGGGTAGCGACATCTCATTTTATGGAGATGCATCTCAAACTTCGAAGATACGTAACGTTAGTTTTGACTTCACGGTATTTACTGCGGAGAATACAAATGCCGTTTCATACCCTAACCGTGACATCAAAATTGATCATTATCAGGTTGATAATGTCTTGTACGTTAACTTAGGAGACGATGTGTCTATGTCTGATTGTGTTTTCAATATATACAATCAAAACGGACAACTTATTCTGTCTGAGAAATCTGCCGAACAAACCACGGCAATAGATTTACAGGCTTTATCCAAAGGTGTGTACGTTCTGTCGGTACAAACTAATAATGCGTACTACAACTCGAAAATTATGCTCTAAGAAAATATGAAAAAACTCCCCATTATAGCAGCACTCTTCTTTTTTGTTTTTATTCTTTCAGCGTGTGTAGGGAATGGAAAAAAAATTTATGCAGATTATCATGGTGTTCGCTATACGCGTGAGCACGATGGTATGTTGGGAAGGTGGAGTTATTATGCGAATACTGAAAATTCATCAACCGGTCGAAAGACTTTGTGCTACAATGCTGACCTTATTCAAGAGTGCGGTAAGCGTGAAATTGCTGCGGTCGCATACCCTTTAGCCGGCATACAATCTAATCTGGATCCCGATTTTATTGAATACCAAATCCTGTCTGCTAAAGCAGCTAAGATTGACGGTTTTTTTATTGAATGGGGATTTATGCATCACGAAAATGATGTGCTGCTTAAAGCCATGCAAAAAGTAGCAGAAAAATATGACTTTGAAATAGGAGTAAACTGGTGTGATGGTTGGATATATTACAATTGGATAACGCAACGTTTTCCCGAAATCAACAATAGGGAAAAGAAAACAGAATATTATGTCACTTGTTATCAGTACCTGATTGATAGCGTATTGTACAGTACCACTTCTCCTGTTGTAAACGGGAAGCCTGTTTTTTATTTGTTTGGTCCGGGAGCTACTCCACAGGAATACGAATGGATATATGCTCAGCTTGATTTTCCCGCTAACAAAGAAAAACCTGCGGTTCTCAGGAGATGGGCAGATTGGGGTACTTTGCAAAATGACTGGTATATTCCTATCACCCGGAGCGACGATATGGATCAGTGGATACAACTGAACATGATTCCTACAGCCTGGCTCCCTGCCCGCGTTCGTGCCAGAGACGATGATCATCCTTATTGGGATAATTATGCTACGCAAGAAGATATCATTGAATTTATGAAGCCGTTTCGCGATTCAATCTGGAATGCACCCACATCAAAATTTAATCTTAAATCGGGATTTGTGATGCCGGGTATGGATAACAGAGGCTGTGCAGGGTGGGGGCGTGGTCATTTCTTCTATATGCCGAGAGCTTCCGGAGAAACTTACAAAAAGATGTGGGAATTCAACCTGGAAAGCAAAGAACAATTAGATATGATTTTTATAGCTTCGTGGAGTGATTATACGGAGGGACACGAAATAGAACCTACTATTGAAAATGGATACACGGAATTAGAAAATACATTGAAATATGCTGCAATTTTTAAGGAAGAGTCGGCGGATTACTCCGGATTGGAATTGCCGTTACAACTTTTTCAATTGCGTCGTGATGTGAAGTTTTTGTCACAGACAGGGAGAAAAACCATTGGTTATGATAAAAAACTCGATCAAATTGGATCGCTGATCAGTAAAGGTAAGTACAAATCTGCTGAGGCTAAAATTCATAAGATTTCAAAAGCATTGCAAAAGGTTCAATCTGATCTGAAATCAGAAACGATAGAATTAACATGGCAGGATCCGGCACTTCAGATATCAAGTACACAACAAGGAAAACAAGAAAAAACAATTATTGATTTACCGGTAGAGCTTAAAGAGAAGCTAAAACATAATCATTACACCGGTTATTTGATGTTTGAGTACTATGATGAGGGTTATGAGTTTTTTTTAGTTAAAAGTGATACCCGGAAAGAACCCAAAAATTTGTTTGGTACAGTGGCATCCATCAAAAATGACGATAGTGAAAAATGGAAACAAGCCAGGGTTCAATTGATCAGAGATAATATCGATATCCAATCAGACCGGCCGGTTTTACAAATAGAAGGAACTACTAAAATAAAAAATATAGCAGTCAAGTATGAGATTTATCAATAAAAATATATTGTCTTTCACCCTAGCATTATCATTGGTGATGCTTGCTGTGAGCTGTAATCGGCAGATTACCGAAACAGCACGCGGTTACCAATTTGTGGAGGGTGACATTCAGTATCATGTTGAGTTTTATACACCTTCGATCGTACGCATCCTGTCGCTTCCCGTGGGGGATACTTTGGTGACCAAGCGCATGATCGTAGATGATGCGCTGCAAACCGTTAAAACCATTGGTGTCAGGTCAACAAAACAATATCATTGTTTTAAATCCCCACAGCTTGAAGTTCGTTTCTACAAAGAGAAAGGGGCTTTCAGCTTTTACGACAGGGGGAAAAAAGAAGTTGTACTTCGGGAAAAGGAATATGATGCACGGATTTTCACGGCTTCAAATGCAGGTGGAGAGGAATGCCTGGCAATACAACAGCAATTTATATCTGCTGATGAAGAGGGTTTTTACGGGCTGGGGCAGTACCAAAACGGTTTGATGAACTACCGAAATCATGAAGTAATACTTTTGCAATCCAACACGGACATTGTAAATCCATTGCTGCTTTCTACCGAAGGATATGGATTGTTGTGGGACAATTATTCTTCTACTATATTCAGTAGTCAGGAGGGAGAACATGCTTTCAGGTCGGAAGTGGGGGATGCATCCGATTATTACTTTTTATTAGGCAGTACGATGGATGAAATAGTTTCTGCTTATCGGTATTTGACGGGTGCGGTACCTATGTTTCCAAAATGGGCCTTTGGCTTTTGGCAGTCCAAGGAACGTTATAAATCGTTTGCTGAGCTTGAAAGCGTCGTAAATGAGTATAGAAAGAGGAGAATACCTCTCGACAATATTGTGCAAGACTGGGAGTATTGGGGTGATAAACCCAACTGGAATTCGTTGCGGTTTGAAACCGACGGGTTCAAAAACCCTGAACAGGCTATACGGAATTTGCATGAGAAGTATCGTGTGCAGTTGATGGTTTCCGTGTGGCCCGGCTTTGGTCCTGAAACAGCTATCTATCAGGAGTTGTCAGAAATAAATGCACTCTTTGATGAACGAACCTGGGCAGGATATAAAGTCTTTGATGTTTATGATCCGCAAGCTCGTGAGATTTTTTGGAAATATTTAAAAGACGGACTGTACGACAAAGGAATTGATGCATGGTGGTTGGATGCAACTGAACCATCCTTCCGTGACGGGTTTACACAGCTTAAGCAAGAAGAGCGGACCAAGTCGGCAGGTAGAAATTATTTGGGAACCTTTCATCGCTATCTCAACACTTATTCTTTGGAACTATCCAAATTTTTATATGAGAAATTCAAACAAGAGGATCCCGGCAAGAGAGTCTTTATTTTGACCAGGTCTGCCTTTGCATCACAGCAACAATATGCAACTGCGGTCTGGTCGGGTGATGTACCGGCTTCCTGGGAAAATATGCATAAACAAATTAGTGCAGGATCGAATCTTTCTATGTCCGGAATTCCGTATTGGACATCCGATATAGGTGGATTTCAAGTCACCCAAAGAGGCGGGGAGTTTCCGAACGGGTTGGCTGACGATGCATTTAAAGAATTATATACCAGATGGTTTCAGTTTGGAGCATTTTCACCCATATTCAGATCGCATGGCACGGACGTGCCTCGCGAGATTTGGCAATTTGGTGAGCCGGGCTCTCAGTATTATGAAACACAATTGAAATTTATTCAACTTCGGTACAGACTTTTACCTTATATTTATTCATTGGCGAAAAAGGTATCAGCGACACATTATACATTGATGCGTGCTTTGGTTATGGACTTTCAGCAAGACAAAAAGACACATCATATCAACAATGCTTATATGTTCGGCGATGCCTTCCTTGTGCGTCCTGTTACACAGCCTATGGGAAGCGAAAAAAGTATAGAGGTTCAAACCTATTTGCCCACGCATAACGGACGTTATTGGTACGACTTCTGGTCGAACCAGGTTTATGAGGGAGGAAATGAAATAATCTATGATACGCCTATCGACCGCATGCCTTTGTTTGTAAAAGCCGGCTCAATCATTCCAATGGCAAATGTAAAGCAATATAGTTTGGAATGTCCTGATACTGAGTTGGAAATAAGAATTTATGCCGGAGCTGATGCTCAATTTACATTGTATGATGATGATGGCTTAACAGATAATTTTAATCAAGGAGCGTTTTCTGAAATTGTTTTTGATTGGAATGAAAACAATAAAACACTCACTATCGGGGATTTGAAAGGCTCATTTCAGCCTCAAATACAGGCTTTGAAATTTACAATTCATGTGTATGACTCCGATACCCATCAACCAAAGAGTCAGATCGTTGACTATAAGGGTGAACAGATAAAAGTTCAATTTTAATATTGAAGGATTAGATAATTTTATACAATAGGAATTCAAGATGGCAAAAAGAATTTATACAGTATGTAGCTTCTTAATTTTATTGACACTATCTGGTGGCGTGGATGCACGTATAAAATATACCATCAACGACCGTTGGTTGTTTGCCAAAGCAGATATTGAACACGCATCACTTGATTCAGCCGAAGGCATTGAATGGGAGTGGGTGAATATCCCTCACACCTATAATGATAAAGACGGAGATGATGAGGTTCCCGGGTACTACAGAGGACCGACGTGGTATAAAAAGTGGATTGAAATAGATGCTGCTAAGAGGGGCAAACATGCAACCATATATTTCGAAGGTTCTAACCAGGTTACAGAGGTATATGTCAATGGAGAGTTCGCAGGCAAGCATATTGGCGGGTACACCCGATTCTGTTTTGATATAACTCCTTATCTCAAGTATGGAGAGAAAAACTTTTTTGCCATCAAGGTCGACAATACCCATAATCCTGATATTCCGCCTCTATCTGCAGACTTTACGTTTTACGGCGGTATCTATAGAGATGTATATTTGCAGTTTACCGATAAAGTGCATCTGGCTACCAACGATTATGCTTCAACAGGGGTTTATATCACTACTCCGACTGTGGATAAAGATTTTGCAACACTGAATATCAAATCTCTCGTTACTAACGAAGGTGATAAAAAAAGCAGGATTATTATCGAACAGTCTATAATTGACGCTGATGGAGTGGAGATTAAGAAAGCACAGGAAAACCACACCATAGAAGCTAATAGTACCAAAACAATTATTCAATCGAAAGTTTTGATTGATAATCCTAAGTTATGGGATGTTGAACATCCGTATTTATATAAATTGTACACACGTATTTACGACAGAGCGAGTAAAAAATTATTGGACGAGGTAGTAAATCCGATCGGGATCCGGACATTCGAATTTGATGTTGACAAAGGATTTTTTTTGAATGGCAGATATTTGAAACTGATGGGCACTAATCGCCATCAGGATTATTTCCAAAAGGGGAATGCCTTACGGGATGAGATGCATGTGCGGGACGTGAAGTTGATGAAAGAGATGGGCAGTAACTTTTTACGCATATCGCACTATCCCCAAGATCCAATTATTACCGAAATGTGTGATAAATACGGCATTTTAAATTCAATAGAAATTCCCGTAGTGAATGCTGTGACCGAGAATGAAGCATTTATAAATAATGCCGTAAATATGGCAATCGAAATGATACGTCAAAATTTCAATCATCCATCAACAATTATTTGGGCCTATATGAACGAAGTTTTGTTGAGACAGCCGTTTACTGAGGAAGCTCGTTTAAAAGAGTATTACGTAGAAGTTGAAAAAACGGCCCGGGCATTGGAAGATGCTATCAGGGCAGAGGACCCTACACGCTACACCATGATGGCTTATCATAATGCTCCCGACAGGTATGAAAATTCTAAGCTCACTGATATACCCATGATTCATGGATGGAATTTATATCAGGGATGGTATGAACCTGATATTGATGAGTTTCAACGTTTGTTGGACAGAGCACGTGATACATACAAAGGTAAAATACTGATGGTTACAGAATATGGTGCCGATGTTGATCCCCGCTTGCATTCATTTCATCCTGAAAGGTTTGACTTTACGCAAGAGTATGGTATGGTGTATCACGAACATTATTACAAAGAAATGATGAAGCGACCCTTTATAGCGGGGTTTACTGTGTGGAATCTGAATGATTTTTATGCTGAACCACGTGTTGATGCAGTACCACATGTCAATAACAAAGGTATCACCGGCTTAAACAGGGAAAGGAAGGATACTTATTTGTTTTACAAAACAATTATGAATGAAAATCCTATCATCCTGATCGGCAACAAAGAATGGAAGTCAAGGGGTGGAACTGCAAACTCGGGTCAGGATAAATGCGTACAACCGGTCCCTGTATTCTCCAACTTGCCGGAGGTAGAATTATTCCTCAACGGACAATCACTCGGGGTAAAACAATGCGAGAGCAATATTGCCAGGTATCGGGTTCCTTTTGTTGACGGAGAGAATCTTTTAGAAGCGAAGTCGGTAAATGGTAAATGCGATGTCAAAGATTTGCTGCGCGTGAGCTTTAAACTTTTTCCGGAACAAATACAATTGTCTGAGCAAAATTTCGAATTGAATGTAATGCTTGGATCTCACCGTTATTTCGAAGACAGAGAGGCGGAAATGGTGTGGATTCCTGAACAGGCATATAAAGAAGGTAGTTGGGGATATGTCGGAGGCGAGGCTTACAGAAGAGCAACAAACTTTGGAACATTATTAGGAACTGATTTGGATATTTTGGGATCCGAAAACGACCCTATATTCCAAACACAACGCACAGGTATTGAGCAGTTTAAAGCAGATGTGCCGGATGGTCAATATTCGGTTTATCTGTATTTTTCAGAAATAGAATTTACAGATGACACCGAAGTGTCAATTTATAATTTGGGTGCTGATCAGATAGAAAAGAGTCAAAGTTCTACTGCAAGAGTTTTTGACATATCCATCAATGGTGAATTGCTCATTCAAAATTTTGATATTCAGAAAGAGTATGGAACCACTACAGCAGTTATTAAAAAATTTGTTGTGAATGTGAAAGATGGAACGGGTTTGACCATAAGTTTTGGCAAACGAACGGGCGATCCGGTCTTGAATGCTGTAAGAATTTACCAAAATTATTGATGATTGAATTTAAAAGCTTTAAGTATATGAGAATGGGGTCCGGGGTGCGTGTTTCGAGGTAATGCTCGGATTTATGTGTTTTCGTTGCACGAACTGACCTTACTTGTTATTTATTTTGATTTTACAAAAAACAATATATGGAACAATTAGTCAAATAATCATTTAAAAATTAAAAATTATGAGAAAGATTTACTTAATTATCATTGCAGCAATAACTGCTTTTAGTATGCAAGCTCGTGCTGAGCTTATTACGGAAGAATTTGATGTCGTAGAAAATCTGGTCGTTGGAAGTCAGAATTTCTCTAACGAGCCGGCTACCGGTACNNACTGACGATGTTTACGCACTTATCTCATTAAAAGACATGAAAACTTATGCTTTTGATGCGGTATATCGTCAGCAGGAAGATAATATTGACATGAAGTTTTATATTATGGGAGGTGCCGGAGGTACCATACGTTTGTATGCTATGGATGGTACGGAAGTATCAACTAAAAATAACGAATACAAAGGTGGTGATGAAAATTCATTGAGTGTGCATGATTTTTTAATTAAAAACTCAACGAAGTTTTATAAGCTAACGGGTATTAACTTCGACGCTGCCACGGCTACGCAAGTTCGTAGTTTAAGTTTTGCAAGTGCTGCCAATAACGTTGCACCTATCGAAACAGGTGATATCATTGCCTTCAGAACTGCCGGAACATCTGCTGCAGGTGGTCACAGAAATGGTCTCCTTAAAGTACATAATATCGAAAAAGAAGGTCCGGAAGCAAGTAAAGGTGTAATTACAATTTCGATTAAGTTGGCTAAGCCTGAGCCGGTTATTACTGAAGGATTTGATGCTTTTGTTGATCATATCAGAATTGGAACTTTCCAATTTGCCGGTGGACAGGTGGAAGGTTATAGTAATTTGTTCAGTCTGTTTTCAATCAATGACTTACAAGTCTATAAACTGGATGATATAAAAGACAATTTGTTGAATGTAGATATGAAATTCCATTTACAGGGAGCTACTTCAGAACCACGTGTGTATGGAATGAAAAACAATGATGCCAAAAATCCTCAATTTAAAACATCAGATGGAGTTGCGTTGAACACGTTACTTACAGAAGAAACTACCAATGATACTCGTTTCTTAAAAATGCCTGCCAATTTCAGTTATGAGAATGCAACTGTAGAAACGGTACGAGGAATCAATCCTGATGAGATTAGTGCTGAACTCGTAAAACCTGCTGCTATTGGGGACGTAATAGCATACAAAGCGGGTCCTGCTTCCACAGCTGCCGGTACCATAGGACTATTGAAAATATTTGACATTGTGATGATCAATAATCTTAACAAAGAACTAGGCTATTTTGTAGTATCCTTTAAACAATTAAAATCCGGAGGTGGAGCAGGATTATCCAAAATTGACGTGTCAAAAGATTGGATGCAATATGGCAAGCAAATTCAGATAACCAATGTGGCTGAAAATAATATCTTTAACGTGTATAGTGTAACTGGTAAATTGATGTTCTCTAAAGTTGTTCAGATAAATGAAACAATTGATTTATCTGATTTGTTGGGAGTTTATATTGTGAAATTTGGTAATCGGACAGCTAAAATTGTATTGTAAATCACATGCTAAATTATATCACTTAAATACAAATCATTAAAAACAACAAGAAATGAAAATAATTAGATCTCTTTTTATAGCACTATTGGTGCTTATTCTTACACCCGTGCAAGCTGAGCTTGTTACCGAAGGTTTTGATTATGTGGATAGTCTTAAGATAGGTACTTCTCATTATGCCAACGGAGTTCAGGAAGGGGATGAGACTGTTTACAGTCTTTTCTCGATCAAGGATTTGACCACATACGGTATGGATTACGTACAAGAAAATCTGACCAATGTGGATATCAAATTCCATTTGCAGGGTGCATCATCAGCGCCACGTATTTATTCCATGAACAATTTGGATTCCAAGAATGCTTTGTACAAGACTTCTGATGGTACTGCTTTGAACACTTTGTTGGATGATGCCACCACCAATCTGACCAAGTTCTACAGGATTCCGGGTCCTTTCAGTTTTGAGTCGGCCACTACGGATGATGTGGAAGCACTTTCCGATTCAATTGTTGACAACGCAGTTAAGAATGATGCAAATCCTCCTGCTGCAGGTGAAGTCATTGCCTTTAAGGCGGGTTCTACTTCTACT
>MTKW01000407.1_pt1 | contig 71336 bp, 55 predicted proteins | sample 1042761 | NCBI WGS metagenome assembly MTKW01 (sample SAMN06205366, study PRJNA360243) | anaerobic digester metagenome | biome: Wastewater treatment plant; feature: Anaerobic digester sludge; material: sludge; isolation source: anaerobic digester fed with sludge from wastewater treatment plant ... | reverse complement strand
AACTGTAAATAGAGAATTAATAAATTACAAAACGTCTGCACCGACTTTTCGGAGTGGACTCATTATTTTATTCTTCTACATTGCGGTGTATGGAACTCGCTTTAATCATGTTCTTGTGTGAAAACAGTTTTCATGCTCGTTTCATACGATTATTTAATTTTTTTGCCGTTTCCGTTTCCTCTTCCTAATAATGGACGTTTAAGTTTTCATCTTATGCCAGTTTCACGCGATTATTCTGTATTGAAAATCAAACCGTATACAAAAACAAGACTACTTTCTCATACAAAAGGAAACTTAACAGGCCTTTTAACTAACAAACTACGGGCATGTAGTGTAAGGATTTCCGCATAGCCATTCAATTTCAATCCAGCCGATTAGCTTCTTGCCATCACTGTCGGTGTAGCTTACCTTTGCCCACTCCATCGTTGCGTCAAGAAATTTAACACCTACCACATTGCTCACCGTGAAGTTAACGGTGCTTTTGCTGTCAGGTTTGGCATGAAACTTCAAGACTTCGTCACCGTAATTCCTTGTGATTGCACCTAATAAAGAGCCATGTACCCAGCAGTTAGTCGTTTTTAAATCGATTGGATCGGCCTCTCCGGTGTCAATTTCCGGGCCTATCCTGAACCAACCGTTCCACGCTTCGCGTAAATCTACAATCCAGCTCGCGTCATATGAGAGAACTTTGATTACCTTGCCGCCCGGGATTTCGCGTACGTTTGTCCCGTTCGGATCGGGATCGGCAATGTAAGCAATGGCAATGACCTCGTTTCGCGGGTTTTGATTGACATATTCCGCCTTGAAACGTTTGGCAGTAGTGCTACTACTGTCGCCCCGTTCTTCGATGGCGTTTGTTTCATGAAGCAAGCTGTTTTGTCTGATTACCGTGAAGCCGTTGCCGTTCCACTTGAGTACCGGGAATTCAAGCAGGTTTTTTTCTATCTTATCGTGCAGGTAGTCATCTTCATCATAAAAACCATCGCTATCTAAACAGGCCATTATATCTTTCCCATTTTTCGGGAGTTCATAATATGTATAATCGATAATACCCTCTTCGTCATACAGTTTCTTCTGCTCTTGCTCTGTGAACTTGTCGAGCAGGTAGTAATCGGCGAGCACCAACGGACGGTCATAAGGCGGGTCGATAGGCGTCATTGTTTTGGTTTGATTGTTGTAGCGATAGAATTGAATCTCACCCATAAGGGGCGCGCTGCAACAACCTATGGACAGATAGGTTAAGCCTATGATCTTATGCTGCTTGTCGGTGCAGTTCCAGTAAGTGATATCTGTCGCGTGAGTAATATCAGAAGATGAACCTGCCACGTAATGCAGGTATCCATTTGCCCTGTCTATTTCCAGCACGGGATTTTCGAACTCACCACTCCACTTGGACACTGTTGGTTTGCCCCCGTTGTTGATTACATCCAGCGCGTCATCATCTTCGATGGCACTAAAGTAGGCACGGGCAAAGTCCACGATGTTGGGACGGTCGCCCTTGTATTCTACCGTGATCGGTTTTCGCTCTCGCGAAATGCCCGCGAAAGCGAAAAGTAGAAGTGCCAAAATGGTAGTTGCCGTTCTCATATCTTTAATAGTTTAAAGTCGGATTAATCGCGAAGCATGTAGGCGTTGAAAATCCGAAGCATTTGAAAGGTTTTTTTGTTGAGCATGGCTATTTCATCTTCATTTTCCGCCATGTTTTCGTCTTTGTTGCCCACGGAGTATTTCACGGCTTTACCATCCCGTTGGTAAAGGCGTTTTTCAGCCTCTTTATCCTCATTCTCTTGCTCAAAAGCAAACACGAGCGATTCGCCATCAACCATGTACTCCGCGTAGGTTAAAAAAATTCCAAATTGCGATACAACGATGACTATTTTCAACTCCCTTTCGTCAGGCGTGTAGTAGAAGTAGATTTTTTCGTTGTAATAACGTGCACCCGGCTCTCTTTGGTCGAACTTGTTATCTTCCAGATAAAGGCAGACCAAATCATTGGTTTGCCCCTCGATGCGTGATTTCAGCAAATTATACTCTGCTCGAATTTTCTGCACCTCTTGCTTTGTGTCTTGCGCTCGCGTTGCCGTGAAGCAAAGCGTGACAAGGATGACGATGGTAATTGTCTTTTTCATTTTCAACTTTCAACTTTTAACTTGCCCCTTACCCCACCGCGCCAACAATATACGGGGTTGTTCTCAACAGCTCGCCGTTTTCCCCTCCCGGTAGCAACTCGAAAATCTCCACCGTCTCCAGGCTTGGGTAAAACGTGTAGGAGCGTCCGTTTTTCAGTTCAATGAGAAGCGTATGGTTGGCATAACCGTCATCGGGCGTGTAGCGGTAGGTCGCTTTTTTAATGTCGTTCAGCTTAGCCGGTTTCACGTAGCCCGTTTCGTCTTCACCGGCAATCAACTCGCAGAGAAACTGCTCCTTGTTTCCCTCGAAAAGCCCCATGCACTGCTCCGACACGTAGCTTGGTAATATGTATTGCAAGCAGCGGTCGGCATCGCCCGCGTTGAGCGCGCCAACGAAGCCATTAAGCAATTGCCGGTGCGTGCTGTTTCGGGTGGGATACTCATCCAGGCGCACGAATGTCTCGTTTTGCCACTTGTAGACCTGCGCTTCCAGCCCGTTAATGGTCAGGTAAACGGAGGTTCCCCGAAGGGGAACGTGAAAGTTAACCCAATTGTCGCAACAGTTCATGGCGATGCTTTCCTCCACCGCGCAGTTCATCTCATCTACTCCAAACCGTGTCGTGGGTGCTATTTTCCCATTGCCATACAGATAAAAAGAGTAACTCCCGAATCGACTGGTCGCGATTAACCTGTCGCCATTTTTCAAGTTCCAGTGGCACATTTCCCAGTTGCCCTGGTTTTCAAACTCCAGGCGAAGGTACCCGTTTCTGTAGTCGCACACCTTGATATATTTTTCCAGTTCACCGGGATTGTCCGACGGCAGAAGCAGGAAAGCATCGGCAGGTAGCATGTCGAACAGTGTTTTCACATTTACCTGTTCCTGTGCTACAGCGCGTGAAGTTGCACCGAACATGGTCACAACGAGCAACACGAGCGTGATAAACGTTTGTCTTGGGTTCATACGGTTAATATTTTTCTTTACATTTCAGTTATCGATGCTTGATGACTGTTTTTAAATGTCGGCTCCATCATGGGGTTATCGTTTATTTATCTCCCTATTCAGACGCGCGTAGTAGCTCCTCGTGAAGCTCACGACCTGGTCGAATATCGGTTTCGTGAATTCAATGAACAGCTGCTGTTGAGGGGGCGGCATGATGGGTTCGGTTTTGGTCATTTTCAGCTGCTCTTTTGACAACGCGCGCTCATCGCCCTTGTAGCTTGCCCACTCGTTGACCCAGACGAATTTCCCCGGGAAGTTACGCTGGCTCTCCACGCGGTTGTTAGCGGCATTCACGATTTTCGCCGAAAGGATCCCTTCCGAAACAACCTCCCTGCTGTTGACAACCAGGTTCGCCTTCACCGTCCCGTACACGTTTTGCTTTCTCCCGTTCACGGTGGTGGTTCCCACCAGCACGCTATCGCGGGTAACCTCCGATGTGCTTTTGGTTTCGCGCATGTTCCCCACCGCGAAATCCTCGAAACTAAGCAGCAGGTATTGATCAGGGTTGTTCAACCGCTCGTTTCGTGCCTCCTCGTAGGTGTAAAAGCGGACGAATTGGTTTTCGGTTATTTTATAGATCCGCTCCATCAGGTTATTGTAGAAAAAGTCGGCAGAGAGCTGATATTTCTCCGGTGTGATGGGTTTTTCCACCACCACTTTGAGCGTGGCGGCATACAGGGCATCTTGTATCTTTTCTTCAACATCCCTATAATCCGGCATATAGTTGCCGGCTTTCACGAATTGAACGTAGGCCTCCCGGGCATCCCGAATGGTGTTCGACCGCAACAATCGTTCACCCAGGTTATAGGCCTCTTCCGCCGCCAAGGGTAAAGTTTGTCCCAGTTCGCTGCTAAACTGTTCAGGTTGTGGGAAAAGCTCCAAGGCTTTCGGACAAGTATAAATGGCATCAGCCAGCGCGTTCAGTGCCAGGTATTCATCTGCCACAACGGAATACTTGTTAGCGACATCAGCGTCCAACGCGTTTTGGATTTTCCGCAAGCTGTTCTCCTTGGCCAACGGGTACGATTGCATCAACACCTCGATGGACTTTTTGCTGTTAGGATTCGACTGCAAGCCCTTTATAGCCTCCATCGAAGCCTTGAAGTACTCGCCGTGTTGCAGCGCTTTTCTGCTCGAAGAGCAATGGGCGCACAGAAAAGCGGTCACAAGCAGTAGTAGTAGATAACTAACTCGTTTCATAATGATCATATTTGTGTAGATTATTAAAATCCTCAATCCCCTAAAAATCCCAATCCCCGCACCACCGGGTTCATATGAAAGTTATCCTCTTCGGTCAGGCGAAGCCAGCCCACCAGCCCGAAGGCGGTTCTCGCCAGGTAGTTCATCATCGGTTTTTGATATCCGTACTCGTCGGTGCCCGTCTCCGGATCCGCCAGCAACACCTCTATCTCGTAGCCCACGGGGAGCGTGGCCACCAGTTCGCCCCGGTTACCCTTCTCGCTATAGAGCTTAACCGGCTTTAGCAACTTGCCTTTCACATCCACGTAATAAAAGGGCTGCTTCACCTCGGCAACCTTGCCACCGGCAAACTGCAGTTTCATCCGCTGGTTAAACATCTTGTTCATATTGCCCGACAGGTAGATGATGCCGTTCGAGTTGATGCACATCTCCTCGGCCGCTTCCGCCCAAATGAGGTTGTTATTCTTGTCGGTGATGGAAAACAGCGGGTCCACGCTTGGCCCGGGGGTGAAGAGGATATTCACGTGTTCCGTCATCGAGCCGTTTTTGTACCTGCCAAGCAGCGTGAGGTCGCAATACTCGTCGCCATCATGGCACGGGTCAGAAACAGGCAGGTTGCGGCAGTTTTTGTTGATCAGCGTGAACGACGCTTTCTCGTAGCCAAACCTGGCACCAACGTCATACGATGCCACGGGGTTTATCCACGTGTAGTGTGGAAAGCTCTTTTCGGTCTGCCCCCAAAGCAGTTGCAGGGAGAAAAGGAAGAGCAACAGGGTTGAAAGTTTATAGTTCATAGAGTTCACAGAGTTCATAGAGTTCACAGAGTTCATAAAGTTCATAAAGTTCATAAAGTTCATAAAGTTCATAAAGTTCATAAAGTTCATAAAGTTCATAAATTTTATAAAGTTTGTCAAGTTCTGCCACTAATCCTGTCTTAATTCACACCATTCACCCTCTTTTATTGCGCGAAGCGTGTGGGTGGCGTGCACGGTATCGTTTTCACCCTCCAGTATGAGCACTTTTAGGGTTCCATCGGGTTGCAACACGCAGTCGGCCACTTTTCTCCCTATCTTCTCTTCCATCTCCTCTTCATCCATTAGCCTATTGAATGAGATTGATCCCCCGACACTGCTAAAGTAAAGCTCGGCCCGGTTTTCGGAGACCACCTTCCCGGAGTATTCCTCCTCGAAGGGTCCACCCGAGTGGAAGATTATGGAGAGCCCGTGATCACTCAGATTAAATGTCAGCTTGAAATATTCCCCTACATTCACCGTTTCATCGTTGCAGCACCATTCGCCGAGGAAGGGCTCCCACTCTTTCAGCAGCGCATCGTACCATGCCTGTGCTTCGGGCGACAACTTTACCGGTTTGACACTCCAGTTTTTGGCGGCGGCTATAGCCGAGTCCTGTTTCGTGACCCTGTCGGGATTGTCATCGAAGTAGGCCTTCGCGTAATCCGACGGCTCGCGCATGGGCAAGCTTGCCACTATATTTGACATCTCCCTCTCGGTCAGCCTATTCCCCCTGAGCCACAGATCCTTTAACATCGGCACCTCAGCAAGGGTCACCGAGCTTAGCGGGTTCTTTTCACACCACAACTCGTTTAGCTTTTCGCCCTTCCTGACGGTGAGCGATGTGATGTCACTTTCGTTGCAGCTAAAGAAGGTCACTTTCCCGTACACGGTTATCGTCTGGCTCTCCACCACGAAGGTTTCCTTGCGACCAGATTTTCGGTCGAGCGTTTCAAACCCTTCGCCCGCTTCCCTGACACCATTGTTGTTGAGGTCGATCCACACGTCAGGTCTGTCAGCCTCATCGGCGGCCACCCACATCTCCACCCTCTCGCCCGGGTTCTTCCGGGTGTTCATTACTATCCGGGGCTCAATCCATATGTCGGCACGGTCCGCTTCATCGGCATCCGTAACAAGGGCGACAGCCTCCCCCGCCTCCTTGGCGGCAGCGAGCGTCATCACGCTTTCCCGCGCATCATCGTTTTCCCGCGTTCCGTCACTTTTTTTCGTTCCACCGGTACATCCAAGCAGCAGCGTGACTGTAAGCGCGATGGTTATCAAAGAATGTATCTTCATCTATTACCTCCTCACTCCCATATCGCCGTCGTCACCTCCCTGATGGCCGACTCGGGGATACCGGCCTCTATGTAGGGAAAAGCATTGATGTACATGGTGATGGTTTTGCCATCGCGCGGGAGACGGAACAGCAAACCACTGTTCACCCCGTTGTTCTCTTCCCAGCTCTCTCTCTCCGCCTCCTGCTGCGCCTCCCAAATACCGTTCGCCAGCTCCCGTTGCTCCTCGGTCAGTTGGTCGAAGTCGACGAAGAGTTCCACCCAAACGTCTTGGTATCCCGCGAGGTTGGCGTGATTTCGCTGAACAAGCTTACCCTCGCCGTAGGTGTAAGTTTTCGCTTGCACGGTGCTGCAATATTCCCCGCAATTGTTCTCGTACAGGGCAATCCACCAAACACCATCGATCTTTTTGGCGAACATCTCCCAGGTATCTTCGTACCCGCTGCTGATATAGCCGTTCTTGACATCTATATCAGACAATTCAACATACTGAATTGTTTCTCCTTTCAACATCTCTTTCCGTTGCTCCGCGGTAAAGTTGAAATAGAGCAGGAAATCGGTATCGGGCAGCAGCAAGAACAGGTCTGTGACATCCTTCGGTTCCGCTTTGCCTATAATCTTTTTTAGTTGAGCCGGCGTGTATGTCGCGATCAGCTCGCTAAACGGGTCATCCTCGTCAATGTCCATGAGTCGGGAGCCGTCCGTTGCCTCCGGTTCACTTTTCCGGTCATCTTCGTTTGATGCAGACTCTGTTGATAGCGTCGTATCGACCGTTTTGTCTGTCGCACCAGATTCTTTCCCGGCTTTCCCGGCTTTCCCACCCCCGCACCCCGTAACCATGACCGCGAGAACGAGGAGCAGCGTAAATGATAATCTCTTCATACCGTTCGCGTGTATACCGTTTGTTATCATGCCGAGCAGAGCGAATCGTCCACGAACGCCAGCTTCCAGCCATCGGGCGTATTCACGAAGTAGAACCCCCGGGCGTGGATGAACTCGTTATAAAATCCCGGTATGTAGACTGCCAGTAGCTCCGCGTTGGGATAGGGCAGTTCTATGGGGCGTGTCTCGAACGTTTCGGGGTTTACAACCTCGTCGGGCAGGCTGCTGATGGTACCGTAATAGAGTATGAAATAACCCCTTTCGTCGCGGAACTCCAGCTCGCAGGGCGGTTCATCGGGAGAGAGTCGCGCTACGGAGACCTCGCCTCCCAATTCGGGTTCGAGGTCGAAGTCGGTATAATCGTCAAACCCGAAGTTCTTTTCCCGGTCGTACAGGTAAGCCACCGCTCCGGGGTTGTAGTAACGGCGTACATCCATTTCGGGATCGATGTAGCTTGCCAGTCGCCCGTCATTATCGCGCAGCAGTCGGTTAAAGTTCTTTTCCCAGTAGCAATCGTCGGCGAACTTTATCACGAACTCCGCGAGGGGGTCCGCGCTGCCCATCACGTAAAAGCTGTTGAACGCGTGTCGCGTTATATCGGCAAACAGTTCGGCATCGGCTTTATCGTACTCCGCCGCGATTGTGTAATATTCATCCCCTTGGCGAATGGTTACCTGACTAAACTGCTTCCCGTCGGCGGTGGTACCCTGTAGCTCGTAGTGGCTCTCGTGCAGTTTCCGTTTGGAAGGCTTCAGTCGTTTCACGTCGTCCCGGTACGCCTTCTCGATAGGGTCGGGGTCGCCGCTCAGGCTCCTGAAGTCGTGATAAACGCGTAGGGTGGCGCTCCCGTCCCCCGAGACGAACGCCTGCCCGTCGCCGCTATCCGCCTCCCCTTGCGGGATCAGTATATCGGGGTACTCCATGCCGTAGCCGTACCGCTCGTTGTAGTAGCCGGTATACGTGCCGTTGTAGGTGCCTGCTTCTCCTCTATCGGATATCCCCGTATAGGTTTCAGTATCGGTCTCCATCCCCGTTTCGGCTGAGCGGTTTTTCTTTTCACCGCTCCTCAGACCCCCCATGCAGCCGGCGAGGATGATCATCGCCAGCAACGTGATAATGGTGAAAATTCGTTTCATATTACTCGTGTTTATCTAAATCCTTGATATTTGTTACTTGACAACTTTCTGCTTCGCGGCACTTTCGCTCGCGATGGCATAACACGAACAAGTTCGTTTTCTGCTTATCTCAACCTCCCGAGGTAAACAGGCGCGGGCTGAAGGCGGTAAAACCGTGGCCGACATGCCCGCGGGGGCCGGGGCGGGGNNGGGGCGGGGTTGGGGCCGCGAGCCCCAACCCGAGCCTAAAGCCGCGATGATTCGGCAACAAGCCGAATCAATCTCCCGAGGAGAACAAGCGCACGGTAAAGCCTCTGTTGCGATCGCCGTAGTTGCTCGAGAACGCGTAGCTGCTGTAGAAGAGCATGTTCCACGCGCCGCTGCTGCTGAGCGGCGATGACGACCAGAAGTCGCCGTTCGTGCCAACGGAGTAGAGCGAACCCCACCAGTAAAAACCGCTGGCGGGGAAGTGGCGAATCACGTCGTTCCCCGCGTTGTCATTCCAAAACGACGGTTTCGCGATTTCATCCACGGTCACGCCCGTTTGCCCCTTCAGGCTGCGCGAGGTTACCTTCATACGGGTGTTGTTCCCATCGCTGATGTACTCGTACCTCCAGGCAGANNAGGTCGGTGCCCTTGTAACGGAGCGCGTAGGAGACGCCCTCTACCCCGGTTCGGAAGTCGCTCGTCATCGTGATGCTCTCGCCCTGTACCGTCACGGTCTCGCTGATATCGTCATGGGACTCCGTGTCTTGGAATTGAACGTGCTTCCAGTTCTTCGGCACGATAGAGCGCCACTCCTCGATGCTCGGCAGGTGGTACTGCTTGCCGCTGATGGTGATATCGCTGAACTTGGAGATGGCCTCATCGAAGGTGAAGTAACCGCTCACGTTGCAGGCAGTCGAGCTGGTCACGAAACCATCGCCCGCCGGGTTCACGTTATACTCCGCAACGAGGCTAAGTGGGTTGAGAGGTGTCTTGCCCTTTGGCAGGGTGTAGGTAACGCCTTTGTAGATAATGATGATGGCGTCGTCGGTCTCGGTGATGGTAAGGTTGGCGTCGCCGTCTTGCCCATCCTTGCCCTTGTCGCCCTTGGGGCCTTGCGCCGGTATTGGGTCGCCGTCGGCATCCTTCACAAGTTGCCACGTTTTGCCTTCATCGAGGCTCATCTCCCAATGGAACTCAGCGTTAATCCTTAGCAGAGGCGTTATGCCGTTGGCTCCGGGTGCACCTTGCTGGCCATCTTCTCCATTCTTGCCTTCTGCCGGCACCTTGTTCCCGTTGGCATCAAGCAGCCACTCGCCGTTGATGGTCCAGTAGAGCAAACCGTCGGTATGCCGCTTCACGTTGACCACGGGCGTGATGCCATCCTCGCCCTTCTTACCCTGGTCGCCCTTCTCGCCTTGGTCGCCTTTCTCGCCCTTGGCGCCATGCTTCAGGGTGATCTTGCTGCCGTCGCTCATGGTGAGCTCGTAGCCGCTCTTGTCGTCCAGCTCCTTGTAAGAGACCACGCTCACCTTCTTGTTCATGGCGTCTACCAGCCCCTTGATGGAGGTGATCTCCGAGTTGGCGCTGTTCATTAATTGCTCTACAGTTCTCAACCGTGCCTCTAACGCGGCGAGCTTATCCTTCTGCTCGTCTAACTGACGGTACACGTCATCGAGGTCGGTACAGCCGGCGAAGATGATCGTCGCCAGCAACGTGATAATGGTAAAAATTCGTTTCATATCGTTTGTTTTTATCTAAATCCTTTATGTTTTGTAGCTTGATAAACTTTCCGCTTCGCAGCACTTTCGCTAATTGCACATTCGCTGAAGCGCCTTTTCTGTCGTCGCTCGGCAAAGCTTAAGCAAGCTCAGCTCTGCCCTCGCTCCTAAGAAATTCATCGACATGCCTTTTCTGTCGTCACTCGGCAAAGCTTAAGCAAGCTCAGCTCTGCCCTCGCTCCTAAGAAAATTGTTAATTGCTGAAAAACACCCTTTTCTCTTCACCATAAGAAGGTATCTTTTGTAACTCTCGCAGGTAGCCGATGATGCTCTCGGCCGAGGGGCGGAAGAGCGATGTGCCCGGGTCCTGATGCTCATAGCGGTATACGGATGCCATGTAACTGTTCATGGCCACGCTGTATACCCTGTCCATATCGAGCTTGGTGCCTTGGGTGGTCTGGAGCACCACATCCTTGAGGGCACCGTCGTCCGCCAGAAGGTAGCGGGTATGCATTCCCGACGGGTATATGGGCAGACGCTCGTCCAGCTCGAAGGCGCTAAGCATCAACGCGCGTATTTCGTTACCCGTGAGCTTGAAGAGTACCACGTCGTTGCCGAACGGGTCCATCGAGTAGACATCAAGCACGCTCACATCGCCCTTTGGCAGGTGGTCAATGCGCACACCGCCCGGGTTCGTCAGCGCGATATCGGCTCCCGTAGCTGCCCTAACGGCATCCACCATCAGGTAGCCCACCTGCTCGTAGGAGGTAAAGGCTTCGGTGGCCTCGGCAATCTTCTCCCTCAGCCTCGGGTTTTTGTTATACTCATCGACCATAGCGCGGATATCGGCCCTCTCGCTGCCTACCTTGCCCACCGGGAGCAGTTGCATGGAACGAACGATTTCTCCGTCGGGACGGACGGCTAGGCGGATGAGCGTGGCGTACTTCAGCTTGTTCTCGGCTTGGGTGATCATGATGCCGTTATGGATTTGCTCCTTCTCTACCCTGGTATGCGAGTGGCCGCCGATAATAAGGTGGACCGTGCCCGGGGGCATCGCTTGCGCCACCTCCACATCGCCCTCGAAACCGAAATGGTTGAGCATGATGAACAGGTCGCCGCTATCGCGCAGGTGGACAAGCGCTTTGGCTGTTTCCAGCGGCGGTTGGAACGAAAATCCTTTCACGTTGTCGGGGTGCGTGTCGGGAATGCCACCGTTATTGAGGTGCAGCACCGAGGTGAACACCACCCTAACGCCGTTGGGCAGGGTGATAACCTTATGAGGCTTGATATCAATCCCCACACCCTCGGGTGGTGTCAGGTTGGCACACAAGAAATCGAAACGAGCATCTCGGGTGTGTCTCTCAAGGTTATGAACCCCCACGTCGAACTCGTGGTTGCCCACCGCCGAGAGGTCGAATCTCACGGCGTTCATCAACTCGATCATGGGCCACCCTTTCTCCTGAAACTGGTCGTTAATGGGGTTTCCCGTCTGGTTGTCGCCTGCCGTCACCAGCAGCATATCGGGATAGAGAGCACGCAGGCTATCCACCATGAACGCGAACCGCGGGAAATTGTCGATGGCTGCATGCATATCGTTTACCGCCAACAGGGTTACCTCCCTGTCTGCCACTATCTTTTCTGAAACCGATTTAAGCGAACCGCTTTTGCTTGTCCCGCATCCTGCAAGGGCCAGCAGCGTGAGCAAACTTAATAGTGTTTTCTTTTTCATGTTATGCCTCCATGTATTAAAATTTCAAGTGCTTCTCACCTGTTCTTCTACATTCAGGCGAAAGCAGGGCCACGTTTAGTCGAGAAAACTTACATTAACCGTCAGCCGACTCCCCTCCGTTAGAGCTCCATCATGTGCCACGCGGTTGCCGTAGGCGTCTTCCGCTTCGGGCAGGGGCGAAGGTGCCCGCTGCCCGTGAAGCGAATAGTAGGCGCGTATGGCATCGCCTACCATCGCGCCCTGAAATATTTCTATCTCTATTTTATTTATCGTTACTTTCATAACCTGTATTTTAGTCATCAAGGCCTCTTGTAGGAGGCGGTGTTAATTAAATCATCGAAATCTATCAACACGTACTGCTCCTCACCTTTGATTTTTACAGCCGTGATGTTCCTGTGGCGACTCTGGGTGCTGGTGGTGTTATTGAAAGCATCGATGGTCATGGGGATGGAATAGCCATGGAAGGTGCCGCTGGCCGACTGGTCGATGTTGTCTTTCCCGGGGTTATGCCCGAAGATCATCTTGTAGGGCGGGTTGGGTTTTTTCCAGCCGGGGGCAACCTGAAAGCCCTCGATGTAGCAGTACGGGATCCACGGCGAGTAGATATTGGCACCCGAATCTTTCTTGTAGTAGCGGTCGTAAAGAATCTGCCGGACCGATGCCAGCCGCTTGGGATTCTTAGCGTCGCGCTGACTGGGGGTTACCGATAGGGCCAAACACTCTTCTCCCACCGTTGGGTTCTCCATGAACATATGGAGCGCCACCACGAAACAGGCGGCCGCGCCGTGAGGCTCCTTGGCAATCTGCCCGCGCAGCTCTTTGAATTTAGCCACCGAGCGGGGCGTACGACTTACCGTTACCGTGCCTCCATCGGTCGATTTTTGAGTGGGCACGGTGTACGTTCCCGTTACGGTGCCGGTGATGGGATCATTGTCTACCACATCGGGGATATCAGGCTGTTCCCCTCCATTTTCCACGGGGTCTTGACCATTGTCACTACTCTTCTCACAAGATAAGCAGGCGAACAACATCACGATTGCCAACGCTATAAATAGTAAAACACCCTTTTTCATATGCATACTTTTTTAACTCATCGAACCTGTTTTAACTCCACCTTGCAAACTTTCAGCTTCGCAGCCTTTTCTGTCGTCGCTCGGCAAAGCTTAAGCAAGCTCAGTTCTGCTCTCGCTCCTAAGAAAATTCAACTTTTAACGCATCAAAAATTACTGCAATACTCCTCTACCATTTTCCACACGCGGTCGCTATCGACGGTAAGGATGATGCGAGCCAGCTGACTTCCCACCGGCTGGTTCCCGTCGAACGCCAGGGATTGACCGTAAGAGAAACCGAATTGCGAGTTGACGTCCACGTAACGGGTAACCTCACCGGTAATGAGCGTGGGATCAATCATGATGGCACCGGCAATCACGTCCCAGATATAGTGCACGTAGTTGGGATCCTCGATAAAGAGCGTCTTCAGGAAATTACGGTTGAGCATGTTCTTCAACTCCGGGTTCTTGGTAATGGAAATGATCTCCTCGTACTTGTCTTTGCGGAACGGCATGGTCTCGCACACGTCCAACCCCACGATAACCTGCTCCTTGAAGGGCGTACGCACGCATATCTTGGCGGCATCCGGATCCATCCACCAGTTGAACTCGGCCGTGGGCGTGGTATTCCCCGGTTTAAAGAAGGAACCTCCCATGTAAATCACCCGCTTGATAAGCGGAACGATTTCGGGTGCCACGCGCACGGCGGTTGCCAGGTTCACGCAGGTTCCGATGGCGATGATGGTTATCTCGTTGGGGTTCTGCTTCACCTGCTCGATAATGAAATTTATCGCCTTCATATCCAATGGTTTCACCGTGGGCTCGCTGCCGTACTTCTGCAGGTAAACCGATTCCCACGTCTTGGGCTCGGGGTAACCGGCAGCCCCCACGTACGCGTCACCAATACCAAACAGGATACGCTCGTTTTTAATGGTTTCAAAGCGGTCGGGGTATAACGGCTGACGAATACCGGGAACTACCGGTATATCCGTTCTGCCAATCACTTCCAGTTGCCGTATACCGTAGGCTATTCCCTCATTTACCCATGTATTACCAACCACCACGGTTACCCCCAACAGGTCGATGTTGGGTGCCTTGGCCAGCATCATCATGGTGACGCCATCGTCAAATACCTCTACCATATCGGTATCGAGGATCACTTTCTCTTTCTGTTGCGCTTGTAATGCTGTGCATAGTAACAGCATGGTACATACTGCGCCAATAAATATCTTTTTCATACTTTTAAAATTTTATGAGGTTTAATTCTTTTGTTATTAGCTTCTTCTGATGATATTGAATATTCGCATGTTTTAATTGCTGTTTTTGCTTTCAGCGTGAAGACCTCGCAAACTTTTACGGGGACACATCCTGCGAAGATCGCGTGAAAAAGAAAAACTGTCTGAGGCTAAGCCGAACTTTTGCGTTAAGCAAGACGTGCAGAAATGAACTTGTTCATGTTATGCTGTTGCGAGCAAAAGTGCTGCGAAGCAGAGTTTTTTTCTTTTAGCAATCGAGCAGATGATGGGTCGTAAATATTTGCAATAAGCCGAAGGCAGAGTCAAGTTTACTTGAACTATGCTGAGGCGAGCAAATATCTACGTTGTGCAATTTGCGTAAGTCGAGCCTGAAAGCGAGAAAACAGCAACATGTGAAAGTAAAACTTAATAAGATTGAACTACGGATTAAAATTTTGTGCTGGCACCACCACCCCCACTACGCCCACCTCCCCAAGAGCCACCGCGCGAACTACTACTGCTACTCCTGCCACTGCTATAACTACTACCACCACCCGATGAGGTCTGTGGCGCCTCGTACTTGTAGGGCACCAACACCTTATACCCATGGTTGCACGCTTTGCAGATAAAGTGATACCGCTTCAGCCCATCTTGCCCGGGAATGGCTTTCTGCTCTACCTGAGGTTTATACTTCAATACCACCTTGCCTTTGGCTCCGCACTTTTCGCAATTGAGCCGCGGCATATCCTCCTTTTTGGCTATCGCTTTGTATAGCATGTAGAGAAAGTAAGAGGGGAAAAAGAGGGTGGCCATCACGCAACCGATACCCGAAAGCGACTGGTACTTCGCGGCATTCACGAAAGGATCATCGCTCCCCACTATCCGTTTTTTGCGTACCCACTCTACTATAAAGATGATGATTAACCCGCCTACCAGCCAGATTAAAGTCAGTTTCCCGCCAGGGCTCAAGAGTGGTTTCTTTACCTGAAACTCTGAGGTGCCTTTGAATATCTTCTCCACCTCCTCCACCCCAACGATGAGTCCCTCGCCATACGCTCCCTCTTTGAGAAAGGGAACCATCTTTTGAACCTGGATTAGCTTACAGTAGCCATCGGTCAGCACCTTCTCCGTGCCGTAACCGGTTTCAAACACTATTTCGCGCTCGCCATCCGCCGTGAGGAGCAGGATAAGCAGCCCGTTGTGGATCTCCTTGTCGCCAATGCCCCAACGGTTAAACAGCTCGGTGGCGAACTCTTTGGCCGACCCATACTGACGGGTATCGATCGCCGGGAGCACCACGATGGCGGTTTCCAGGGTCAATGAATCGCGCAGCCAGGCCAACCGCTCGTCCAACAGCAAAACATCTCCTATGTCCAGCACGTTTTCAGGGTCACTCACGTAGCGGGTGTAGTCCTGCAGTTGCACGTTGGGGACATCTTCCACCCGGTACCGGTTTTGAGCCTGCAGACCCGTCACCATCAACAGGAGCAAGACTACTCCAATAAATTTTACAATTGACGTTTTCATCTAACGGTTACCTTTTTAATCCTTTACATACATTGTTATCACTTTTTGTTTTTTCAGAACGAATTTAAAATTGCACATCGGGCACCGTTTCCTTACCGCTCCCGGCTTCGAAGTATGGTTGCCGTTTAAAACCAAGCAGCCTGGCTACTAGGTTTCTCGGGAACCTGCGCCGACAGACATTATACCTGTTCACCGTCTCGTTGAACTCCTTCCGCTCGAAGGCGATGCGGTTTTCCGTGCCTTCAAGTTGACCCTGCAGCATGATGAAGTTCTCATTGGCCTTCAGGTCGGGATACTGCTCGATTACCAACATCAATCGCGATAGCGTGCCCGATAGCTCTTCCTGCGCCTTGCCAAACGCTTCCAGCGATTCGGCGTTCAGGTTTTCAGCATCCACCATCATCCGCGTGGCCTCGGCCCGTGCCTCTACAACCCGCGACAGGGTCTCCTGCTCATGCTCGGCGTACCCTTTCACGGTCTCCACCAGGTTCATCACCAGGTCGACCCGGCGTTGGTACTGGTTCTCCACCTGCGACCACGCCTCTTTCACCGCCTCTTCCCGCTTTACCAACCGGTTGTAGGTGCCCCAAACAAATGCACCCAAAAGCAACAGGATGAGAAACAGGAAAAAAAGCGATACCATTCGATTACTCATATCTATCCTTTATATTTTTCTTCTTACTTCCTACCTTTTCGTTCGTCACGAAAAGAGTCCTCTACCCGAATATCAGCATCAAGGCCGCGATAAGCGTTATTATAGCCGCGACGAGCATGATGATCTTCATCGTATCTTTCGGGTACTCACCGGTAACCTGCCCGGTACGGCCGTTCACCACGAACTGGTAGAGCTTGCCGTTGTAGCGAAAGGCGCTGACCCATATTGGCAACAACAGTAGCTTGAACATCAGGTTCTGGTAAAACACATCTTTACTCCGGATGCGTTGTTTATCGCCACCGATATCGCTTTTGATATTGTCTTCGATCACCTGCTCCATCTTCTCCTTCGCCACGTGAACCCCATCGCGAAAATCGATATTATATATATTGGTCATAAATCCCGCCAGGAACTCCTGGCGATAGGGCACGCAGTTCATCTGATCCCAGTTGGTGAGCCGGTTCATTATCTTGGGCGGCAAGCTATCGGAAGCGGGGACAACGATGTCATCGAAATGCAGGTTCACCCGTCCCGACACGTTGTACCAGTCGGTCACCGTTCTCTTTACCTCTTCGCCTTTAGCGTTGCGCGAGGTAACCGTGCGGTTAATACCCCGTTCGCCCCTGTAGTTCGTTGAGGTATCGGCGTCGTAGGTCCAGAAAGGCATGTAAATACCTTTAAAGCGTTCCGTCTGCACGTTTCCCTTTTTTAGCTGACTGGGCAGGAACCATTTCTTGCCCAGCCACTTCTGGAATATCCCGCCACACTCCCGCTTGTCCACCTTGAACGGCAAGATGTAGTTGGGCTGCCAGAACCGGTTGATCACCGCCTCGTTGAGGATGAGCGGAGTGCCGCAGAACGCGCAGTTACTTGATGCCCGCTCGGGAGGCAGGGTGGTGACGGCACCGCACTGCTTGCACCTGACCTCGGTAGCCTCAATGCTCTCCGATGCCAGGTCTTCATCGCTACGCGCGGCCCAATACCCGAAGTCGTTCTCCTTTACTTTTGCCGGCGTAAGGTCCAGTACGGTAGAAGAGCCACAATAGACGCACTTCAGGGTCTGGTCCTTGGGCGAGAACTCCGTCATTCCACCGCAACCGCGACACTTGGTCTGCAACACATCGGTCACGGGTTGTTTTATCTCGTTCATAGTTACAAGTTGAAAGTTATCAAGTTTGTCATGTTTATAAGTCGGACTCCCCTCCCCTATCTTCTCGGCTTACGTACCTGCGAAGGCAAACCTCCATACTCGAATATGTAATAGAGCTCTTCCCCGCGAACGCGAAGCACCTGAACGGCACGCTCGCTGTCGGCACCCGACGATTGAAGCCAACGTTTTTCCACATCGGCATCCATGCTGGTCAGGTAATCATCGTCGTTTGCACGGCTTTTCATTTTTAACGTGAGGGGTTCTTTTGGGGTATAACCGTTATCGGGTTTCGCTCCTTCAAAGTAGGAACGGGCTATCCACGGTTGTCCGTCGCCATAATGAAAACGTGAGCGCATAAAGCTTAAAAAATGATTGTTGGGTAAATCACCGTTACGGTTCTCCGGATGAAAGCAGAGACCGAAACATTTCGCGCCTAACTCTTCGTTCCGCGCGTAAATGTCCATCGCTGCCAAAAACATGGCAATGGCTCCTTCCGGTGTCATGGCTATCACGTTATACTTGGCATCGAACTCTTCTAAAGTAGCGGGAATCGAACCTAATTCTACTGATTTAGGAACGCCTGCTCCAACGGTTTTTCGTATCGCTCTGGTGGTTTCTTGCTTCGCTTTGCTAGCCGCCTTACGTTTAAGCATATCCAAAGATTGCGCCTCGGCATAATTCACGAAACAGGCAAGTGTAAGTAATAGTGTGATGAGTTTTGTTTTCATACGCTTACATCTTTATCTTTCAGTATATGGAACCTTTCATGTGTAAAAAAACATCCACAAGGTGTTTAATGACTGTTTTTTAGCTATATGGCTCGTTGATTACTTGGCCGCTTTTTTCAACAAATGGTTTTTTACATAGCCGCTATCAAGTGGGTCTTGATAGAATCCCACGCTAGGCCAATCCACCGGGGTATAGGATCCGAGAATGGGAGCCCGCTGAGAGAAAAGGGCTTCAGCAGCGTAGTAACTTCCATTCTTGTGGTAAATAATCACGTAGCGTAACCTTTTAACATGAGCCACCACTTGTTGCCCGCTTCTCTCTTCATTGACAATCCAGCCATGTTTGAAATCGGAGTAAACGATGTCGTAAGAACCTGACATTTTTGCCCGGAACTCTTTTTCCGCCAAACCCTTTAAACTAGCCGCATCATCGCCGTAATAACGAAAGTTTATTCCATACTCTTTATCGAGCTTGGCATATTTTCCGGCATTGATCTCATCGATGGTTTTTATCGGTTCTAACTTTTCAAAATTATGTGGCTTGAGCTCGTCATACAAAGGTTTCAACGCGTTGGTCAACTCCTCGAACTGCTCATCGTTTTCCGAGAAATCGCCCCTTTCTATAAAGAAATTACGCATCGTGGAGGCAATCTGGAATTGCTCGTGCTTTTTATGAATATCCGTGGCTTCTTTCGACTTCTTGACTCGATAGAACAGACCGTTATACTTGTCTTTCAGTTTATCACCCGTGGGGGCGGGACGGTCATCAGGCTCCTGCTCGGCTTCAGTAGTCACCGGTTGTACCGTTTCGCTTTCAGCCTCTTTCGTTGCTTCAGATTGCTCGGTCGTTGTAACTGCTTCTACTTCCGTTTCAGCTTGTTCTGTCGTTTCTGTCTCTGTTTCCACGGCTTTTTCCGACACTTTTTCTCTTACCTTTTGTTCCACTTGTTGCTCGGCCGATCTTTTAATCTGGTTGCCGATTCTTTTCAAGTTTACTTGCGCTACCGCCGCGCCTTGTACGGCAAACGCGAGAATCAAGAGGGCGACTATTTTTTTCATGCGATTCGTATATTTTACTGTTCAGTGTATGGAACTATTTCGTTAAGCCAAACGAGCAGAGGACAAGTTTACTTGGACTATGCCGTGGCGAGAAATAGTCTAATTTTAATGAACTATTTCGTTAAGCCAAACGAGCAGAGGACAAGTTTACTTGGACTATGCCGTGGCGAGAAATAGTCTGATTTTAATGAACCTATCGGTTTCATACGATTGGTTTTTTGTAGAGGAAATTTATCAAAGATAAACACAACGTTATACAGTGGCCGCTGCTTTAGACGGCGGCCACTGTGGCTTGATATTATAACGGTGGCGGTACCGCTCCGAAAAACCGTGCAATCGCGGGTACACTATTCGCAGCAGCCCAAGCGGGCATACCTTGCGTCCAGACCAACGTGTCGGGGGTGAGCTGCCCTTGCTGAACCATCTGTTGGAGTTGTACTTCAGGAAACGGTCCCTGCTGCACGCCACCGATGGCCACATGGTACATGATTTGAGGCGGTATGGGTGGCGGCGTGGCTCCTCCTTGCGGCGGTACGAAATGAGGCGGCTGTTGCTGCGGCGCGTTGGGATTGAACTGTCCACCCTGTGGATTCACCATCTGCTGTGCCATCTGTCCAGCCATAGCCAGGCCGATGCCAGCGCCCATGGCGTCGCCCGCGAGGTTTCCTCCACCGGCGGGGTTGTTGGCCGCGTCTTTCAACGAATCGGCGAACTGCATCTGGGTATAAGCGGTCATGTTGCCGATAACCCCCATGCTGGTACGCCTGTCAAGTGCCTCTTCCACCGCTTCAGGCAGCGATATATTTTCCACCAGAAAACGGGTGAGCTCGATACCGTACTCGGCGAAGTCATCTTTCAGGGCCAGCGTGAGCTCATCCGAAAACTCGTTGAGGTTGGCCGCCAGGTCGAGCGCCGCTATCTTCGATTCGCCCAGGTAGTCGGTGAACTTGGTGATCACGAAGTTGCGGAGCTGCTCGCTGATACCTTCCGTGGTGAAATCACCGCTGGTTCCCGCCACGTTGCGGATAAAGGGGATAGGATCGGGCTGCACCCGAAAGTTGTACGAACCGAAGGCCCGCATTCGGATGGGACCGAACTCGGGGTCGCGCATCATGATGGGGTTAGCCGTACCCCAGCGCTGATTGAGGAACTGCTTGGTGTTCACGAAGTAAACATCTACCTTGAAGGGTGAGTTAAACCCGTACTTCCACCCCCTAATAGTGGTCAATATAGGCATGTTGGCGGTAGTGAGCTCATACCGCCCCGGCTGAAACACGTCGGCAAACTGCCCCTCGTTCACCAGCACGGCCACCTGCGTTTCGCGTACAGTGAGCTGCGCGCCGTTCTTTATTTCCGACTGATAGCGCGGGAAGCGCCAAATCATGGTGTCGCTCGTTTCATCGGTCCACTCGATAATATCGATGAACTCCGATCTCAATTTTTTAAATAGAGCCATAGTTTGAAAAATTGAAAAATACAATTTGTACAGTGAATAGTTGAACTATCTTAAAGTGGCACGCGACAGATTTCACATGCAAGCTAGGACAAAAGCAAGCTTGGTAAAATTTTGCCTTTGTCCCAGCTTTAATTCGACTCCACCTAGTTCACCGGCTTTCCGAAGCGGTTCTCATCCAGCTCACCCTTCATAATCAGCAAAATTAAAAGCCAAATTGCACCGATAATGGGTATAAGGCTGATGAATATCCACCCGCCACCCTTACCTATGTCGTGCAAGCGGCGCACGGCCACTGCCAGCGAGGGTATCAACAGCGCCAAAGATACCGCCCCGTATAGTATCGCGAATAGGATATAGAGCAGCTTAACTTTGGCGAAAACGGTGATAAACAGCCACAAGACCAGGCTAATTACGATCACGGCCAGTACGAAAAGCCAATACTCTCTCCGGTTGGCCCTACCAGTAAAATCGGCGTACTTGTCCATTACAACTTGCTTGAAATTGTCAATTACATTGTTCATTTTTTGAATTGTTAAATGGTTAATAAATAAGATGTTGCTTTTAAACTCAATTATTAATTGCTGATTCTGCTTCACAGCCTCTTCAAGTAGAATTACGCATGCAACGGCAAGAATTACCAATCAATACGTTCTTAGCAAAAATAACTTATCCCGTCTTGAAGTTGTAGGACTTTTCACGCGTCAGTTAGGACTTTTCACGCGTTAACATTCAAGGCGATTAGGACTTTTCACGCGCAAATAAAGACTAATAGATTGTCTTTTAATATATTGCATGTCCTATCAAGAGAAGAGAGAAGAGAGAAGAGAGAAGAGAGAAGAGAGAAGAGAGAAGAGAGAAGAGAGTGGGGGCAAGCCAAAACGTTAGTTTCCGTTTTCAGGTCTTCGTTGGATTTGCGAGGGGGTAAAGCCGAACTCTTTCTTGAATACCCTGGAGAAGTAACTGGAGTCTTGAAAGCCACAGGCCTCCGACACGTCGGCGATCTTTCGATCGGTTTCAGTAAGCATCTTGCGGGCCTTATGTAACTTCACCTTTAATACGTACGAGATGGTAGAGTAACCGGTAATGCCGTTCATCTTACGGTTCAGCTGCGAAGAGCTCATGGACATCTCCTCGGCCAAGGAGAAAATGGACAGGTTGGGGTCGGCAATAGACGCATGGATTAGGTCGGTAACGGTTTGCAGGAATAGCACGTTTTCATCGGACTTAAGCTTTTCGTCTTTCGCCCGGTTGATAATCACGTTTAAATACTTCTCCTTTAAACGTTTTCGACTATCAAGAATATTGGCGATCAAGAGCGTAAGCTCCTCGGGGTAAAAGGGTTTCTTCAAATAGGAGTGTATACCGTAACTCAGTCCTTTCACCTTGTCCTCATCACCCACCTTCGCGGTAAGCATGATGATGGGCACGTGGTTGAGTAGGCGGCTACCCTGAAGCTCTTGACAGAGCTGGTAACCGTCTTTCACCGGCATCATCACGTCGGTGACAATGAGGTCAGGGACATTGGCTTCCGCCAACTCAAAGCCCTCCTGCCCGTTAGACGCGGTAAGCACACGATAACTCTCGTTGAGCAACGACTTCACGTACATGGCTACATCTTTGTTGTCCTCCACCACGAGAATCAAGGGAGGGTCAGCAGCGACCTTATCGGATTCCCTGTCCGCGGGAGATCGGGTTGCTACCGAGGTGACGTCCAACCTATCAGGTTTACTCCTTTGATTCGTTTGAACCACCTCACCCGGTCTAGTCGGTTCCAAAGGTACGATAAACGGGAGGCGGGCATTTTTAATAGGCAAGGTGACCGTGAACGTGGAACCCTTTCCCAACTCGCTCTCGGCTACCACCGTGCCCCCCATCCGTTCCACCATGAGCTGCACGAAGGCGAGGCCTATTCCACTGCCGTTCGCGTATTCCGATTGACTACTTTGGTAAAACATCTCGAAAATGCGTTCCAGATCTTCCGGGGGAATTCCCTCGCCAGTGTCGGTAACCCGCAGGATTACCTCATCGTACCCTTTCCGACGGGTGAAGATGAGGTGTATCTTGTCGCCGGGCTTGGAGTGCTTGATAGCATTAGAGAGCAGGTTACTCACGATCCGATCCACGTAGAAGGGCACGAAGTCCATGTGGAGCGATTCCTGGTCGGTGTAAAAGATTAAATCAAGGTGGTTAGCCCTCGCGTGCAACCGGAACGTCTCAGCCACCATCCGCAGGTAAGGAACCATATCGCCATGCCGCCAATCCGGTTTATCATTCCCGCTACTCACCTTGGCAACACCTAGTAGCTGGTTGACCATGTTCAACAAGTTGTTGCTCTGACGGTCAATGGCTTTCCGGTAGGCCTCCCTCTCCTTCTCGGTGATGGCATCATTCTCTTGTAACCGCTTATTAAAACCCTGGATAACGGTGAGGGGGGTACGTATCTCGTGGGTGATATTGGTGAAGAAGTCGGAGCGGGTACGCTCCATCTCCTTTAAGAGCTTATTACTCCTGCTTCGCTCCTTGTACGCGTAGTAGAGTACAACCATGACGCTACCCCCGATCAGTATGATGGCAATGAGCACGTACGAGATGTACGCCCGGCGGCTCTCCCTGGCGGCAGCCTCGGCCTCAATACGAGCAACTAACCGCTCGTTGCGGTCGCGCTCGTAGTTCACCCGCATATCGAGGTAGACGTTGCTTCGCTGCACACCCTGGATGGTGTCGCGCATAGCAACACTCCGTTTGTAGTGTGACATGGCGTTGGCATAGTCACCTTGCAGCAGGTAGTAGTCATGCCAGAGCCCATGTACCTTAGCCAGGTGCTCGAGCGATTGAATCTCTCGTGCCACCTGCTCGGTCTCCCGGATGTACTTCTTAAACTCCACCAGGTCGTTAGTCTGCAAACTAACCTCAGCGATAGCCAAACCAGCCACGAGCCAGTGCCACGAATCGGATATATGCTGCATCAGTGATAGCGCTTTGGCGTACTCCTCTTTCGCCAGGTCATACTGCCCCTCGATGGCGTGCAAGTCGCCGAAGTGAATATGACATAGCCCAATACCCATATCGGATTTGGCCAACACGTTCTGCTCCATTGAGTGCTCGTAATAAACCCTGGCCGAGTCGTACTGTTGCCGAAGTTCAAAGATAGCCCCGATGTTGGCGTAGTTGATAGCCTGTCCCAGAGTGCTTGAAAGGATAATCTCGTCTCTCAGCGCACCCCTGAAATATTTCTCCGCCTCGTCAAGGTAACCAAGGGTAAGGCTGATGTTCCCCAGCCCGTTAAGCGACACCACCCGGTTCTTCATGCCCGTGCCGGGTTCGTTGACCTTAGAGTAGCCCTCGGAATAAGAGAGGGCCTGGTAGTGGTAGCTACTGGCTTCCGACAGCACGCCGATCCGGCGAAAATCGGTCCCCAAGTTGTTAAGCGCCTGCACGATTTCAAGCGTGTCCCGCACCTTCAGCGCCAGGTTGAGACCCTCCTGATGCGAAGCGATGGCATCGGAGAAGCGGGCATTATCGCGCTGGTACTTGCCCAACTGACGGTAGGCAATGATCGCACCGGCATCATCATCCCGCTCTATACACTTGTTAAGGAGAAGTTTCAGTGAATCTTCGTTGTTTCGTAAGGCGTATATCTTCGATAAGAATGCCTTCTTATAGGCCTCATCTGTATCCCCATCATCCCGCTGGCAAGCATTGACAAGCAGCAACACTGCACCAAACAGCAACGCCACACCACGCAGAATGTATTTTCCTCTCAGGTCTACCATATCAAACAAACGCCATAACCTTGCAAGGAATAAATGCACGCGTTTTTCACAACAAGTTAATGGCTAATATCTTCCGCGGAGAGAGCGGGATTCGAACCCGCGATACACTTTTGGCGTATACACGCTTTCCAGGCGTGCCTCTTCAACCACTCGAGCATCTCTCCTGATCATTTCACTACTCGAGCGACAAAAGTAATCAATTTATCGCAAAAAAACTACCGCGAAGCGCATTTTCTCACCCTGTTCTCGTTAAACCGACAGGAAAACGGGTTAACTCGAATAAACATTAACAGCGGCAATCAAAGATTCGCAGAATGCCCTTCCCGTTTTAAATCAGCAGACAGGAGGGAAGTTATATTCCAAAAAGAGCGATGGCGTTGCGGGTAGTGATTTCCGCCACCGTTGCCGCATCCACTCCCCACGTTTCCGCGATGGCACGAATCACGTACGGTAGATAGGCGGGCTCGTTCCGCTTACCCCGGTAAGGTACGGGTGCCAGGTAGGGCGAATCGGTCTCCACCACCACCCTATCGCGGGGGCAATACTTCAGCGTGTCTGCCAGCCCGGAGTTTTTAAAGGTCACCACCCCGTTCACCCCCACCATGAAATGCTTCAAAGAGAGGAGCAGCTCCAGCTCCTCCCGGTCGCCCCCAAAGCTATGGAACACCCCCCGGAGCGAGTTTTCGTCCACCCGGCGAATGCTCTCCACCACCTCCCGTGTCGCGTTCCTAAAGTGGATGGAGAGCGGCAAGTCCAGCTCCCGGCTCCATTCCAGTTGCTGCTCGAACGCGGCGATCTGCTCCCCCCTTAGCGAGTCGTCCCAGTAGAGGTCGATCCCCACCTCACCCACGGCCACGTAGCCCGCAGCCCTCCAGCCTCCGCCTCCGCCGTCCGCACCTCCGCGTGTCGCCCCGGCGAACGGGGCACACCCCGTCAACTCGTCATACACCCTATCCAACTGCTTTCGCCACTCTTTGGTAACGCTGGTGGGGTGTAATCCCATCATGGGATGAACGAAACCGGGATGGCGGGTCACGAGCTGCTTAAGCTCCTCGATGGAGGCCTCGTCTATATTGGGTAGAAGCACCTTCTTTAAGCCGGCCTCCTTCGCCCTGGCCACCACCGCGTCGACCTCCCCGTGGAACGCCTCCACGAAGAGGTGAGCGTGCGTGTCGATACAGTCCATAGCGCTATCCATTCCACTACTTCTCCCGGTACATGAGTCCCTCGGCCAGGTCGACCAACAGCTGCTTGCGGTCATCCGTCACCTGCACCAGCGCGAGGCATTCCAACGACGCATGGTAGTAGTCTTGAATCAGTTTTTCGACTATAGCCTTGAGGTTTAACTCATTGTACACCTTGGTAACCGCCGCGATCTTCTCTTCAGGCTGGCAATCCACCGCGTTCAGCCAATTGTTGAGCTCTGCCCGCTGCGCGGGGTTGGCGTTCTCCAACGCCTTAATGAGCAGGTAAGTCTTCTTGTTGCAGAGAATATCGCCCCCGATTCGCTTCCCAAACGTTAGCGGGTCGCCATACACATCCAGCAGGTCGTCCTTCAGCTGAAAAGCGAGCCCCATGTTCATGCCAAAGTCATACAACGCGTTGGCATTCCCCGGGGATGTTTCGGCCAGGATGGCCCCCATCTTGAGAGAGCATCCGATCAGCACGCCCGTCTTCAGCCGGATCATATCGAGGTACTCCCCCTCGGTCACCTGGTCGCGGCCTTCAAAGTCCATATCGTACTGCTGCCCCTTGCATACCTCCATGGCGGTGGTCGAGAAGAGCTCTAAGACGGCAGGCAAGAGTTTAGAGGGAACCCGCGCTAGCTGCTTGTAGGCTTCAAACACCATCGCGTCGCCTGAAAGAACGGCCACGTTAGCATTCCATTTCTCATGCACCGTGGGGTGCCCCCTTCGTATCGCGGCCCGATCCATCAGGTCGTCATGCACCAGCGAGAAGTTATGAAACACCTCGATAGCCACGGCTGGGTAAAGGGCCATCGTGGTATCCCCTTCGAACAGGTCCACCGACAGCAGCACCAGTAACGGGCGGAGCCTCTTGCCTCCCAGCTCCAGGATATAACGGGCAGGTTCGAACAGCGTACCCGGTTGCTCACCCTCCAACACCCTCCTTACCGCCTCGTCAATTTTGGCCTCGTAACGTGAAATCTTGTCGCTCATCTCACCTCCACCTCATTTGACCTTGTAGATATCCTTGATGTTTCTCCCGTAGCCATCGTAATCCAACCCGTACCCCACGATAAAATCATTGGGAATCTCAAGCGCCACGTAATCGGGGGAGAGCTTCTGCTTCAACGCGGCCGGCTTAAAGAGCAGGGTGGCAATCCTCACCTCGGCGGGTTCGTGCTTCATCAGCTCGGCAATCAGGGCTACCATGGTGTTCCCGCTATCCACGATGTCCTCCACGATTACCACCACGCGCCCCTTGATGCTCTCGTTCAACCCCAGCAGCTCCTGCACCTGGTGGGTGGTCTCCGTTCCCTGGTACGAAGCCAGCCGGACGAAGGTAATCTCGCAGGGGATGGCCACCTCTTTCATCAGCTCACCCGCGAACATGAACGCCCCGTTCAGCACGACAACGAAAAGGGGATCCTTCCCATCCAGGTCGGCGTTCATCTGCTTGGCCACCCGCTTGACTCCCTCCTCTATCACCTGCTGCTCGATAAACAACTCGAACTGCTTGTCCTTAATGGTAATGGTATCTTTCACTTTTTCCAATTATTAAAGTAGTTGTGATATTACATTGATAAACGCTCCCGCGGAAACGATTCATCCCTTTTTTACACGATATATATTGGCCACTTTCACGTGACTGGTTCAACCTACAACGTTTTCCCGGTCACTTCACGATATCGGTCAACTTAACCGCCTGGAAGGTCATGTGCGCCACGCTGCTCTCGTAGAGGATGCCCACCGTCTCCCTATCGATCATCGTCAGGCAAGAGTAGCCCCAGCCCGAGTCTTCGTCCAACATCACCTGGTACTCGTTGGGGAAAGTGAGTCCCCCATCCAGGCTCGCCTTGATGGTGATCAAGTGGCGGTGCTTCGTAGAGTTCGGGTTGGAGAAGAGCAAGAGATCTCTCCCCAGCACGTTATCCTCTGCTTTCACGGCGATAAGGCTAGCCATGCAAACCGGCTCTTGCAAGACGCTTCTCGATGACGGGTGCTCTCTCCACGTTTTCCCAAGGTCGCTTGTCACGGCGACAGCCCGGCTACCACCCCGGTTATCCCGCATGTTCAGCATCAGCACCCCGGGCTCCACCTCGGCCACCTGCGCCTCGGTGGTGTTGGAGCGGGCCGGCTCATGAATGGTCCAGCTCTCCCCACGATCCTTGCTATACATCACGCCGGCGTGAGGCACACGCTCCGGGTCGATAAACTGGATGGGGAAGACCAGCGTGCCATCGGCCATGGTGATTCCCATACCCGGTCCCTGCAGCAAGAAATTCCACGAGGGATCCTTTACCTGCTCGGTGATGTTGATGGGGGCCGACCAGGTCCTACCGTCGTCCGTGCTCTTCGCCAACACCAGCTGCGCGGTGGTCTCCTTACCGTTGCCGTCCATCGAGTTCACCCACGCGCGCCCGTTACCCATACCATGGGTCCAGGCGGCGATCACCCATATCGCCCCGGTCACGTCGTCCACCAGGATAGAAGGGTCGCCCACGCCGTTCTGCGCCTTGGGCATTCCCCCATGCTCCCCGAAGCTAAGCGGCAACCGCATTTTTTCCCAGGTCTGCCCCTTATCGGTGCTCCGGCTCAACCCCACGTCCACGTACTCCTGCAGGTCCACGCTGCTGTTATACCGCACGTCATACACGCCCAACAAACTGCCCTTTTTAGAAGTGACCAAGCCAGGGATACGGTACGCGGCCGAGCCATCATCGCCGGCATGGCGCACGCCGATACCCATCCGGTGTGTTGCCCTTTCCGCGGCAAAGGCTAGCGGCGCCTCTTGCCCGTCCAGCTTCACCGAACTCAACTCCACATCGATGGTCGAGAGGAGTGACGTGTTCGGTATCATCTGCAGGCTCACCCAGAAGTAGTTGATGCCGGGAAACAGCTTATAACCCGGCGAGAAGGTCACCTCGTTCACCGGGGCGATCACCTCCTCCACCTTGAGCGAGTAGGAGGGGTTGGCGCACCGCGTCTTCCCCGGCACGTGGCTCGACACGTACTGGTGTACCGGCGCGTAGTGCAGTTGTCCCGCACGCTGTGGTGCTTCCGTCCCACTGTAATAGAGCTTCACCGCCTCCACCTCATCGAGGTTCACCGGTTCCGCGAAGCGCAGGACAACCTCATCCAATACCTCCGCCTCTTGTGCATCAACGCGGAGGTAAAAGAGCACGTTATCCACCCGGTCAATCAGGATGGGGATCCGGGTCTGCTTCACATGCACCGTATCCATGCCCCAAACGAACAACGTGGTAACCACCATCATCAAGCTTAGCAACACAATTCTTCTCATCATTTCTAATGTTTAAAATGAAATAAGCCTCAACCTACCTGTTTCCCGTGTTAGGTGTCATCCAACCACGAGGCAAATCTCTCGGGGGAAAAGCATCGGTTTAGAGTCGCGGTTTATCTTTTCCCACAAAAATAGATGAAAAAACGTACATAAAAAAACAATATCGCGCTACTGTAAGTTCAAATAGTAGATGCCCTAAGGACAAACAGCAAGGAAGCGCACCCTTCGCCCTTTTGGCACGGATTTTGAGCGATATACTATGCTTCAAACAAAAGGGAGCACTATCCCGTTTGAAAAAAATAAGACATATGCAAATGAATCCATTCAAAAAAAATACATTCAGTGATAACGAACCGACGGGAGAAATTATCTCGTTTATCAGCAGTGACTTCATCGAGGGTAATACCGATATTGATGAATCGCTCCTTCAGGAGACGCTCCCCATACTTCCCTTGCGAAACACCATTGTCTTCCCGGGAAGCACCATCCCCATCTCGGTAGGCAGGAAAAAGTCAATCGACCTGGTGAAATCATTGGGCGGCAAACAGCGCTATATCGGACTCGTTTGCCAAAAGGATATCGACGTGGAAGACCCTGGCAGGGAGGATCTTTACCGCATCGGTGTTATCGCGGAGGTGATTCGCGTTATCGAGCTAGGCGACAACAACTACAGCATTATCGTTCAAGCCAAGCAGCGGTTCGAGTGGCTCGAGATCACGCAAGTGAGCCCCTTTTTTACCGCTACCTACAAAATCCGCGAGTCAATCCCGGCACCGAAGGACGATAAGGAGTTCAACGCCATCCTCGACTCGATCCGCGACGCCATGCTGCATATGTTTCACCTATTGGGAGATCCCCCGAAAGAGCTACTGAACACGCTTCGCAGCGAGGCTTTCTCCAGTATGCTGATCAGCTACTGCGGCACCAACCTGCCGATAGAGAGTCGCGAGAAACAGGAGCTGCTGAGCATCAATGACGAGAAAGAGCAGGCCTACCGGCTGCTGATGATCCTTAACCGCGAGGCACAAGTACTGGAGCTTAAACTGAACATCCAGATGAAGACCCGCGAGGACCTCAACCAGCAACAGAAAGAGTACTTCTTGCAGCAACAGATCAGGACCATTCAGGAGGAATTGGGGGGTAACGCCCAACAGATTGAGATCAACGAGTTCAGGGAGAAGGCGAAGGAGAAAAAGTGGAGCGCCGAGGTGAGCGAAACCTTCGAGAAGGAGGTAACCAAGCTGGAGCGACTCAACCCGCAATCGCCCGACTACTCGGTGCAGTACGGCTACCTCCAAACCATCCTGGAGCTTCCCTGGGGCGAGTACACCCAAGACAACTTTAACTTGACGAATGCCCAAAGGATCCTTGACCGAGACCACTTTGGCATGGAGAAAGTGAAGGAGCGGGTTATCGAGCACCTGGCTGTCTTGAAGCTGAAGGGTGACCTTAAGTCGCCCATCCTCTGCCTCTACGGTCCCCCGGGCGTGGGCAAGACCTCTTTAGGGAAATCGATTGCCGAGGCGCTCAACCGCAAGTACGTCCGCATATCACTAGGTGGCCTGCATGACGAGGCCGAGATACGGGGTCACCGCCGCACCTACATCGGTGCCATCCCCGGGCGGATTATCCACAGCCTGCAAAAGGCCGGGTCGTCTAATCCCGTGTTCGTGTTAGACGAGGTGGATAAGATCGGCAGCGACTTCCGGGGTGATCCCTCTTCAGCGCTACTCGAGGTGCTTGACCCGGAGCAGAACTCGGCGTTTCACGACAACTACCTATCCATACCCTACGACCTGTCGAAGGTGCTCTTCATTGCCACGGCGAACAACTTGAGCGCGGTTCCTCAACCCCTACTCGACCGGATGGAGTTGATTAACGTGGGTGGTTACATCACCGAGGAGAAGGTGGAGATAGCCCACCGCCACTTGGTGCCCAAAGAGTTGAATAACCACGGGATCAAGAAGGGCGCGTTCAAGATACCCAAGCCTACCCTGCAGCGGATCATTGAGCATTACACCCGCGAGTCGGGCGTGCGTGAACTCAACAAAAAGATCGCCAAGGTGATGCGCCGCGTGGCACGTAAGATAGCGACCGGGGAACCTTATCCCAAATCATTAAGGGTGGGCGATCTTAAGGATTACCTGGGTGTTGAAGAGTACAGTAAAGAGCGCTACCAGGGTAACGAGTACGCCGGGGTAGTAACGGGATTGGCCTGGACCGCCGTCGGCGGGGAGATCCTTTTCGTGGAGAGCTCCGTGAGCCGCGGTAAGGGGTCGAAGCTCACCATAACCGGTAACCTGGGAGAGGTGATGAAGGAGTCGGCCATGCTCGCCATGGAGTACGTGCATGCGCACGCGGAAGAGTTGGGCATCAACCCTGAAGTGTTCGAGCACTGGAACACGCACATCCACGTTCCCGAGGGAGCCATTCCAAAGGATGGACCATCGGCGGGAATCACCATGATCACCTCGCTCGCATCGACTTACACCCAACGAAAGGTACGAGCCAATCTGGCTATGACAGGCGAAATCACCCTCCGTGGGAAGGTTCTACCCGTGGGTGGCATACGTGAAAAGATCCTCGCGGCCAAGCGGGCAGGAATCAAGGATATTATCCTCAGCAAAGAGAACAGGAGAAATGTGGATGAAGTCAAGCCGGAATACGTGAAAGGACTTCGCTTTCACTACGTGGATGACGTACGGGAGGTGCTGGATCTGGCGTTGATGAAGGAGAAAGTGAAAAACCCCAAACGATTCACCATTCCTACAAAAGAAAAAGTATCAAAAGATGTTTCGTAACTTTCTGGTGATTTGATATCTTTTTCTTCTTTCAGTGCGAAGACCTCGCAAAATTCACTCAGTAGATATTTGCTCGCCTCAGCATAGTTCAAGCAAGCTTGACTCTGCGTTCGGCTTATCGCAAATGTTTGCGTCAGTCGAGCCTGAAAGAAGAAAATAAATAAATGAATTATTCCGCGTAGTACCTGAAATCTTTCAGCATCTCCTGCAGCCGTTTCCTGGCGAAGAAAATGCGGCTCTTAACCGTACCGAGTGGCAGCTCCAGGTGCCGGGCGATCTCCTCGTACTTGTACCCTAACACGTGCATGGAGAAGGGTACCTTGTACTCGTCCGTGAAGCTGTTGATGGCCTTGTTGATCTCCTTGATGGTGTACGCTCCATCGGGTGTATCGAACCCCGAATCTTGCGGCAGGTTAAGGTGGTACAGGTTTTCCGTTCTATCTACAATGGTTTGGCTTCTGACCAACTTCCGGTAGTTATTCACGAATATATTGTGCATGATGGTGAACACCCACCCTTTGAAGTTCACGTTCTCGTAATACTTCTCCCGGTTATCCAGCACCCGAAGCGTGGTCTCCTGCAGTAGGTCCTTCGCCTCTTCCCGGTCGGCCGTGAGCGATAACGCGAAATTAAACATGTTGTCTTGTAAGCTCAGTAGTTGTTTCTCGAAAGCTATTTTTGTCTTCATAAGCGATGACATTAAGCGTGATGTGTTAAATGTCGATTGTTGTCATACAAATATATGCAGATATATCTGAATGAAACGCACCCGTTCCCCGTAAAAACGATTAATTAGTGTTAATAAAACTGATAGGACTAAATCTTTCGGATACGTACCCCTCTGACAAAATGACATTCACCCTTTTCCAGGATCAGATCGGCCCTGAATCGGGTCGGCAAAATATTCTGGGTCAAATTGGGCAGGTTGATCTCATCCCACACCTGGTTGGCAAGCTCTAACAGCTCCTCCATCGGATGCGAGGCGTAGGGATGAAAGTAGGAGTCCGGGTCTTGGAAGGCTGTCTGCTGCAACTTCTCGAACCGCCGCAGGTACCATTCCCTAAGATCTTTCTCGCTCGCGTCAACGTAGATGGAGAAATCGAAGAAATCCGACACGAACACCTGCCGCCTCGCCTTCTTGCTCATCGATACCTGTAGCACGTTAATCCCCTCCACGATCAAAATGTCGGGCCGATCGATCACCTGCTTCTTGCCTTCCAGCACGTCATAGGCGAGGTGCGAGTAGACCGGTACCTCCAGCACATCGCGCCCCGATTTAACGCCAGCGAGGAAGCCGACCAAACGTCTTGTATCGTAGCTCTCGGGAAAACCCTTCTTGTTAAAGATACCCCGCCGCTCCAGCTCCTTATTGGAGTAGAGGAACCCATCGGTGGTAATTAGCTCTACCCGGGGCTGTCCTGGAGTCATCGACAAGAGCTTCTGCAGCACCCGTGCCGTGGTGCTCTTGCCAGCGGCCACACTCCCCGCTATCCCGATGATGTAGGGAATCGGCTTGCTCGCGTTCTGGAAGAAGCGGTCCCGCTCGTCGTGCAGGTTGCGGTAGTGGGCAACGTGAATCTGCAGTAGCCGGACCAAGGGGATGTAAATATCCTCCACCTCCTCCATGGTCAATGGTTCGTTCATGGCCTGCAACTTGGTAAGGTCGATGCCGGTAATCGGGAACATGGGGTGCTCCTCCAGCTTCTTCCACTCCTCCCGGGTGAACGACCTAAAGGGAGAGTAGGTTGCGTCATACGCTTTATTCATATCGTCTCGAAATTACGCTTCACGAAATCGCTCAGCGCCTCTCCCTTTAACATACCGCTGGAGAGCAATGCCAAGTCGATCATCTGTTTCAAGCGGTCGTCGTTTTTCGCTTTTTCCACGACCTTCTCTTTCTCCACGTTCTCATTTTCGGTCATCCACGTTTTCAGCCTCGGGTCATCCACGTTCAGCACCACCTGGCACATATCGGGCATCTCTCCGTAGAACGCCATCTGCTGCTGCATGGCCGCCATCTCCTTCATCCTCCTGGAGAATTCGTTCCTGGTGATTTGCACGGGAACACCCTGCTCACCCAGTGCCTTGAACTCCACGCTGAACTCCGTCTTCTCGATAGGTGGAAGTACCGCTTTCACCGCCTCGCCCAGGATCTCCTGCTGCTCGTCGGTCAACTCCACCTTGGTCGCCTCACCCTTCTCGATGAGATGCTCCACCGTGTCGCTATCCACCCTCACGAAACGTGTCTTCTCCCTCTTCCGCTCCAACAGTCCCATCCAGTGCACGTCCAGCTGGCCGTCCATCAGAAGTACATCATACCCCTTCTCCTTGGCCGCGCTCACGGGGGTGTGCTGCTCCTCCAGGTCGTCGGAATAAAGGAAGAGCAGTTCGCCCTCCTTGTTCTCTTGGCTGGCTTCCACCAGCGTCTTATACTCATCCAGCGTGAAGTAGTTACCCTCGCTGTTCTTCAGCAACACGAATTTCATCGCCCGGTCCACGAAGCGCTCCTCGGTAAGCATCCCGTACTCCACGAACAGCTTCAGGCTCTCCCACTTCTCTTCATACAGCGCACGATCCTTCTTGAAAAGCTCTTCCAGCCTGTCCGCCACCTTCTTGGTGATATGGTTCGATATTTTTTTGACGTTGTTATCGCTCTGCAGGTAGGAACGAGAGACGTTAAGCGGTATATCGGGCGAATCGATTACCCCATGTAACAGCGTCAAGAACTCGGGGACGATCCCCTCTACCGAATCGGTCACGAATACCTGGTTGCAATAGAGCTGTATCTTGTCGCGTTGCAGGTCTAAGTTGCTTTTGATCTTGGGGAAGTAGAGTATACCGGTGAGGTGAAACGGGTAATCCACGTTCAGGTGAATCCAGAACATCGGTTCCTCCGTGAACGAGTGTGGATACAAATCGCGGTAAAACTGCAGGTAGTCATCATCCTTGAGCCCCGCTGGCTGTTTCTTCCAGAGCGGCTCGGTCTGGTTAATCACGTTGTCCTCATCCGTATCGACCATCTTGCCCTCTTTCCACTCCCTCTTCTTTCCAAAGACGATGGGAACCGGCAAGAACTTGCAGTACTTGTTCAAGAGCGCCTCTATCTTGGCCTCCTCCAGGTACTCCACGTGCTCCTCATCCATATGCAGCACGATATCGGTACCCCGGTCCGACTTCTCTACCTCCTCCATGGTGAACTCCGGCGAGCCATCGCAGGCCCACTTCACGGCAGGTGCTTCATCCTGGTAGGATTTCGTGATAATCTCTACCCTTTTCGACACCATGAACGACGAGTAAAAGCCCAACCCGAAGTGGCCGATGATCGCGTTCGCGTTCTCCTTGTACTGCTCCAGGAAGTCGTTGGCCGACGAAAGGGCGATCTGGTTGATGTACTTGTCCACCTCTTCGGCGGTCATCCCGATGCCCCTATCGGAAACGGTCAACGTTTTCTTCTTCTTGTCTATAGCAACCCTCACGGCCAGGTCGCCCAGCTCGCCCTTGTAGTCGCCCACGTCGGCCAGCGTCTTCATTTTCTGGATCGCGTCCACCGCGTTCGACACGATCTCTCGCACGAATATCTCGTGGTCGCTGTATAAAAACTTCTTGATTATGGGGAAAATATTGCTCGTGGATACCCCAATCTCTCCTTTTCGTATCATCATATCGTAGAATCTAAATGGTCTCTACCTCTCTTTTGCAAATAGCATGCCATCGTAGGAGAGCGATGATCGGGCAGGGGCGGCCCCCCGGGTCGTCAGGGGATAAGAACGGTACAAAGAATCACCCTCACCGGGGGAGTTACTCCCGGAGCGTGCGAACAACAACAGGTAACGGGCAAAACAGTACGCCCGCCACGGCGGGTTAGGCCATGAAAAATGATTGGATGTCGCCCGCTATCTTCTCGAACTCCTCCTCGGTGAGTGATAGCTTCGGCTTGGCGGGGTTCAAGTCCCCCTCATTTTGTATCGGTATCAGATGAACGTGGGCGTGCGGCACCTCCAGCCCCATCACCAGCACCCCCACTCGTTTACACGGCACGGCCTTCTTCACGGCCAGCGCCACCTTCTTGGAGAAGAGTGCCAGGCCAGAGAGCCACTCGTCATCCAGGTCGAACAGGTAATCGGTCTCCTGCTTGGGAACGACCAAGGTATGCCCTTTGGCCACGGGGTTAATGTCAAGAAACGCGAAGAAACGCTCGTCCTCCGCCACTTTATAGGAAGGTATCTCCCCGGCTATAATTTTGCTAAATATCGTTGCCATACTACTCTCCTTTCCTTACACGGTTTCCTTTCCTTACACGGATATATCCATTACCTCGAACGTCAAGATGCCCGATGGCACCTGAATCTCCACCACGTCGCCCACCTTCTTGCCCAGCAATCCCTGCGCGATAGGCGTGTTCACCGCGATCTTACCACTCTTGAGGTCGGCCTCGCTCTCCGAAACCAGCGTGTAGGTCATCTGCTTCTTCGTCTTCACGTTCTTGATGGTGACCTTGTTCATGATCTTGACCTCGTCGGTCCCGATCCTGCTTTCGTCAATCAGCCTCGCCGTCGCGATTAGCTCCTTCAGCCGCGCTATCTTCGCCTCCAGCAAGCCCTGCGCCTCTTTGGCGGCGTCATACTCCGCGTTCTCCGAAAGATCGCCTTTGTCTCTCGCCTCGGCTATCTGACGCGATATCGCGGGTCGCTGAACCGATTCCAAATCGATCAGCTCTTCTTGCAAGTTCCGAAGTCCCTCTTCGGTCATATAGGTAACAGCCATATCACTCCTCCTTGAACAAAAGAAAAAGAATTCCGATCTCTTTGAATCAGATCGGAACTCCTCCTTTTCCATGATGTACTAGTCACAAAGATAATACTTTATTCCAAACCCGCAAATTATTTTCACCCGTTTTTCTTGCCTGGTTCTATCGCGGTTATCCCTCCATAGCGCTTCCCTATCTTAGGGGTGCTACCGGCCAAAAAGTCACAAAACCTTTTCAATCGCGGCTGCCAATTGCTCGTAATCCTCCACCCGCTTGACGATCTCTCCCTCTCGGTTGATCACGAAGGCGGTAGGGATCACGCTCACGTTGTAGGTAGAGAGCAGCGCGGCATTCATCGCTCCCGGGTCTCTCACTGTGATCCATGGCAGGTTGGCCGCCGAGGTTTTCCAAAAATGCTCATCCGGATCAAACGACACCTGGTAGATTTCCAAACCCTTGCCCTTGTAGCGCTCATAGAGCGTGTTCAACCTCATGTTATGCCCCGGTGAGAACTCCGCGTTGTAGACCACGAAATCAAGCAGCACCGCTTTCCCCTTAAGCGATGAGAGGGAGATCCGTTTACCGCTCACCCCTTTCAGCTCGATATCAAGCAACCCCGGGGCTTCGATTACGGGAATATTCTCAAGCAGCGTGCTTTGTTGTTCCCGTTGCTTTCGGGTACGCAACGCGTTCATCGCGAAATCATACAGGTGCTTCGTCCGCTCTGTTTCCGGGTAATAGTAATTCCAGGAGGTGGCCACCGCGCCAAACATCGCGTAATCCCGTTTATCATACGGGTCAAAAACCAGGTAATCTCCTATTTTTTGAAATACCGCGTAGTAAGCCGCTGCGCTCGAGGGATTTCCTATGATGACCTTCGAGGCCTCTTCCTTGTACTCTTGAATCAAGGCCTCAAATTGTTCCACAAACGCTTCATCACCTAACTCCTTGGCCTCGTATCGGGCTTTCAGCGCTTCAATCGCATCGGCTACCTGCATGGTACGTTCGTCCACCCACCTGAGCCGATCGTTCGCCGGCGAATCGGCCACCTTGAACGAATGGTAGAGGTCGTCACCATTCGCGGTCACACGTAACGTCTCGGTAGAATCCACCACGAACAAAGTCACCTGTTGGCCAATTCTCAATTGATAAAACTCCGGGTTGGGGGGAGCCGGCTGCTCCATGACGAAGTGCCCGTTCGCTTTCAACACCACGGAGTCGAGTTTAACGATTCCAGCCAATCCCCTCTGTTCCAAGTAAAGGGTATCCCCCTTGGCTGCCTCCAACTGCCCCTCGACCCTAAAAACATTCCCACGCTTGCAGGAGCTGTTCATCACCGCGACAGCCATCACCGCGACAGCCGACAAGGTCACTAGTATCTTTTTAAACCCTTGACTCATATTTCTTGAACATACAGTTAAACAGGCAGCTAGCATGAACATACAATAGATGTAGCAACTTAATACAAGAGTAGGAAGAAAACCGATTCGTTTTCCTCCTACTCTATTCGCTTAGCAAGCTATTGAAAAAAAAGCTACTTGGTCACATCCACGCGACGGGCCTTAATGGTAAGTCTATCACGTCCTTCCGTCTTCGTGTCTTTACCTTCACCGGAGGTTTTCATGCGCGACGCGCTGATACCTTGTTCCACGAGGTACTTCTTAACTGCTTCAGCCCTTCTCAGGGAGAGGCCATCGTTGTACGCATCGGGACCATGGTGGTCAGTGTACCCGATAATATCCACGTTCTGGTTCGGGAACTCCTTCAGCACCGAAACGATCGTTGACAGTTCTGTAGCGTACTTTTTTGTATCCACCACATCGCTATCAAATGCGAAGTGTATGCTTGGCAGTACAGGCATCTCCAAAACAACCGCCGGCTTGGGTTCGGGTTTGGGTGCGGGTTTGGGTGCGGGCTTAGGTGCAGGCGCAGGTGCGGGTTTCGGCTCGTAGTAAACCGGCGGGATCCTTTCCACGCTCTTGCCCAAGTTAATCTTGATACCAGCCAACGCGTTGAACTGCCAGTCAGGATGATTCGCATTTTTCGAGTTGAAGTCATCCGGCAGCATGTTCACATTCCCCTCCAGCATAAGGCTCACGGCATCACCAAGGCGGAAGTCAAGTCCCAAACCACCACGGGCAGCCCAGAAAATCTTGCTGTCTTGCCAGAGTAGATCCAACTGGTAGCCGCTCGTGTTGAGTGCATTAGCCTCATCGTTGTTAAATCCGTACGCACCGCCACCTCCTAAAAAGATGTAGGGTGTTACCACGCGATCTGGGTTAAACCCTGCGAAAGCCGATGCCAAGTCAACCAAGAAGTCTAAACTCCCCTCCACGTAGTTAAACTCGTACAGCTGTGCGGGAGATACCCAGCCACCTTTGCCTATCCAACCGGTACCGCCAAGGCGCATACCAAAAACAGGCGAAAAGCGATACCCTATTTGCAACGATGCGGCCGGAGAGATCAGATCTGTAAACTCGGCCTCGCCCAGGGTGTAAGCAGCCCCACCTTGCAGTTGCAAGAACGCGTGCGGCTTAAATACCGTTTTCTCAGGCTCTTTAATCTGGCGAGTGTCCTCTTGTGAGAAGCTCGCGAACGATAGCACGAATAGTGCCGTAATCAGTGTAAATACTTTCTTCATATGTATAAAACTTAGTTGATGGATATACTTTTCAATTATAACACAGTTTTTTTTACAAAGTTCGCAATTTTTTGGTGAAAAACAAGCTTTTTCCTTTTTTTTTATTTTCCCACGCGTTATTTTCCTTCCCTATCCTATTTTACCTCTTTTTTTGATAAGCCTGATGGCTACATACGCGATAAAATGACCTATTTGTGAACGACAAAATACACTCACATGTGAAAAAGACCTGCGGGACATCGCCTGCAAGTCTCTATTAACATGGTGACCCCGGAGGGATTCGAACCCTCGGCCCATTGATTAAGAGTCAATTGCTCTACCGACTGAGCTACGGAGTCATTTTCAGCCTGCAAATGTACATATTTTTTTTATTCAAATGGCTTTGATTAGGATATTTTTTATTGTCAAGAACCTAATTTGACCATTTCAGGGAAAACATCAAGGTCTGCGCCATCGGGTTGCCACTTCCCGCGATCATGTAAGCCAAATCCAAAGAAACCCCGGCAAACTGCAGCCCGCCCCCCACAGTCGCGTAGGAAGGCCCAACATCCTTACCCTCGAAATGATAGCCTGCCCTAAAAGCGAGCAGGTTGTTATAACTATACTCTGCTCCAAGACCGCTTGCCAAGCCACTGTATCCCGGCGTTATTTGATAAAACAGGTCTGCCGTTGCCAAAAGGGCATGTGGCTGTTTGTCCAACAATTGATAGGCTACGCCCGACTTTAGCCGGGTAGGCAACGTGTACTTTTCACGTCCGTAATCAACTTTCGAACCGATATTGGAGACCCCTAAGCCCAAGCGTAAATCATCCCGGTGGTATAGAAACGACAGATCTGACGCGATGGCGGAGGTGGCAGCATCATCATCCAGCTTCGAGGAGAGGTGTCGAAGCGACATCCCCAACGAAATACGCGTGTTCACCCGAAAAGCCAACCCCAGGGAGAGGTCGAGTTCAGATGGCACAAAGCTACCACGGGGTGTCCCATGATCGTCTGTCTTTATAATCTCGTTGAATTTATTGGATCGCACCCCTGCTGTTATCCCCCACTTGTTGAACGCCTTATAACCCGCGGCGTTAAAGAGCGTGGCATCGGATGCCTTGGGCTGCCACTTCAGGAAGGTGGCACCTATCCCCAGGGAAGGCTTTCCTTCCAACGTGATGGCCGCGCTGTTATGTTGCACCGCGAAAGGCGATAAAAGGACGTAGCCTGTATTCCCTAATGCCGCCAAGCGGGCATCCACGGGACTATTTAAAAAGGAGACACTCTGCCCGTACGCGTCAGGAAGAGCGAACAACAAGGGCATTAGGATAACGAGGCAACTTTTTCTCATAACTTTACGATCTGCTTGTATATGTTTTTCCCGGAGTACGCGATAGTAACGCTATAGACCCCGGCACTAAAGGAGGACATGTCGACTTTCAGCGGGGCAAAAGGGGAGATGTTCCCCTCATTTTCAAAGACCTTTACCCCTGCACTATTATAAATGGTAACAACCGAGTTTTGGTTTTCTGCCGTCCTTATCCATACAACATCTTTCACCGGGTTAGGGTATATATCGATCTCTTGCGACCCATCCCGGACAAGAACGCTGAACTGTTGCGAAACGGACAAGCCCATCGCATCCGTGGCGGTAACGGTTACACGCGCGAGGCCGTAAGCAAGGGAGACGATGTAGAGTTGTCCTCCGTTTTCATTCACATTCACGACATGTGGCGCGGAATTCTCAACGGTAAACCGAAGCAGCTCACCATCAGGATCCACAAAGTGATCAGGGATCGAGAAAGAGATCTCCTTACTTAACCCGTCAATGGGCAAGTCATTCAAGTTGTCAACAATCGCGGGGGGCTGGTTCTCGAAGACCTGGAAACGGACAATCTCCTTGGCAAAGGCACCGTACTCGTCCTCCAAGAGCAGTTCCAGGTTATACTTCCCCGGGGACACCTGCTTGCCGATGATGCTCAGCTGGACCTGACCATCCCCCATGTCAATCAAGGAGACACCCTCTATGAGGGGATCAACGCTCCACCAAATCGCGTGATTGTCCGGATCGCTTCCGGTAAACCGAAGCACTACGGTCTGGTGAGCTCTCACTATGGCGTTTGTACTATCCAACACGGTAATCGTGGGAGGGAGATTCGATAAAGTGGTTTGGGAAACCTGAGGTGAGAGGGACGAAAAGTTCCCGGAAAAATCAAAGGCGGCCACCGCGAAATAGTAACGCGTATCAAAATCAAGTCCCTGAACTTGCACCTCAAACTGATCTCCTGGATTAAAGTTTCCAATGGGGAAAGTACGGATCTCCACATCTGCAGGAGGATTTTTCACGTTGATACCTGTCAACGAGGTTTTACGAACGTAAACGTTGAATCCCGAAGGCTTGCCATCATCCGGATCACTGGGAACAGTCCAACTTAGCGTAACTATATTCGACTGCACGTTGCTATTTAGTACTCTGATGGTATTGGGCGGTCGGGTACTGCCGGATGCCAGGGCAGCGTGAGCATTCACCAACCCCCCTAACTTTCCTTTGTAGCTCGAATTATACCCATCAAGATTCAATTTGCCGCTTTCCAACCTGCTGCGTAACATGTCTGGATTATAGCCGCTACTTTTGTGGTAAGAGAGAACAAGAGCGGCCACGCCCGACACGTGCGGGCATGCCATGGATGTACCCTGCATGTAGCCATACCCGTTTACCACCGTGCTTAGCACGGTTCCGCTATTTCCAAAGCTCTTGACATCCCCTCCCGGTGCCGCCAGGTCTACCCAATCCCCGTAATTGGAATAGTACGCTTTCCTGTAATCCGGGGCTATGGAGGAGACCGCCACCACCTTCTCGTAGTTGGCTGGTGCGGCCGCTTCGCGGTCTTCATTCCCAGCCGCGAATATCACGATTCCGCCGCGCATGGGACCGGTCTGCTTGCCGTTTTCATCAATGCCCGCGTTGGCAATAAAATAGTCAATAGCCGCCTTATCAGAACCAGGAGTTTCGGTTAGCGTAGGGTACCCCCAACTGTTCTGGCAGATAACGGCTCCGTTATCCGCGGCGTATTTGATGGCAGTGGCTCCATGCTGACCGGCATTGCCCGAGTAGGGGTCATCATCATCCACGAAGATTTGGCAAGACATCAAACGGACACCGCTATTGGCCTTTCCATTACCGCCCGCGATACCGGCAATCCCCTTCCCGTTATTCGTTACCGCTGCAACAACACCAGCCACGTGGGTCCCGTGATTATGCGGGACCAGCCTCCCAATATCTGCCACGAAGTTGTAGCCGTGGATATCATCCTTATAGCCATTCCCATCATCGTCCACGGTTGCGGTACCGTTCTTTTCCGCGAGATTCACCCACATGTTTGCCGCGAGGTCCTCATGGGTATAATCAATTCCACCATCTACAATCGCGACAATCACATCCGGGGTACCCGTGGTATAGCTCCACGCGTTAAAAAGGTTGATATCAGCACCCGCGAGGAACCTGCTCCCCAGGGAGCCGTCGTTATAATAGTGCCACTGGCTGGGGAGCCGCGGGTCATCAAAAGGCATTGTAGCTGCAGGTTGGGCCACGTTTTGAGCCACTTGTTGAACCACCTCGATAACACCCCCATTATCATACCGCACCGCCTTGGGACGATACTCTACATCTCTAACTCCCCGTATAACAGACAGCTGGGTGCGGACCTCTTCCAACGGCACTTCCGAGTCGAACTCCACATCGTACCAAAGGTGTAATCCTGCTTTGCGAGAACGCTCCTCGAAACGGCCGGAGTGTGGGAAGGTTCGTTTCATTGACCGCACCTTAAGCTGTGCAATGACATGATCTGCCGCCATTGCCTTTGTCCGCGATTTACCGGCAAACGCGGCGGCCTCCATCTTGTCTGAGAGATCATCCGTGACCATCAGGCGCACGAATCCCATTTCGTACTCCTGGGGTATCACGACCTCTATTTCCTCGGGTGCAGTCTCCTCCTTTTGTATTATCTCCTCGTTCGAACAGGCGATGCATGCAACGAAAACAAGCGACCAGTAGATTTTTTTCATTCGTTAGGTAACTCTTTTAAAAAGTCAAGCAGTAGGTGCAAAGTCTCCGGGCGGTTCCATTTCACGTTATGCTGTTTAACATAACGCCTTAGATCACTTTTCGCGTGGTCGGGTAACATCGACTCCATCCCTTTCCGGGTAGCCGGGTAGACCGCGTCATTCGTTACGATGTAATAGGTAGTTTTCACCGGTAGTAGCGTCCCGTTATCTTTATTGTTTTTCAACTCCACATGGTTGGTCACGTGGATTCCGCCCACCTCTAAAGAGGAGAGCTTGCGGGTGGCCTGCACGTTAGAGGAGGAGCCATAAGCACCCCCGCTTTCCGTCAAAGCATCAATATCGGCCAACACCAACTCTGCCACGAAGCCTGTGCTGTCACCACTTATGACACGCATAAGTTGATTATCCCGGGCATAGTAGTTGTCTCCGCCAATGATTACCAAAGCGATATCGGAGGTGGTCACCTGTTTTACCTGCTCGTTATCCAGGTAGTGCAACGAGCTTTTCAACAGGTGCACGTTAAACGGTGCCACCAGTGTTGTCTTGCCGTTGAAGTAGACCGTTCCCTCCTTGAAATCGGGGTATAGATAGGGCCACGTGGTGGTTATATCCTGTGCCGTTGACCCCATAACAGCACAGATGAAAAGAAAACTTAATAGTAGCTGTTTCATACGATTCAATTAAATGATTCAATGATCCGTTAACATGAACGCGTTGGAATTATCCCCTCGCACGTAAACAATCCTCATGCTGGACTTCCAACACGAAAGGAGCGGGACAGAGCCATTCCCAATCAACAAAAGTAGCATAAAATCTTTATTCCCGCAAATATAACGCGAAAAGGAGGGGGCACCGCTTCTTTTCGCATGCCTCCTCCTTTTCGTTCATTAAAACAAATGTTCAACTTACTACATGCCAAACATTACCTGTTAAACGTACGTCCCGTTTTCAACAATGGAACCTCATCGCTTACCACCGAACTCGGTGCGGCTAGCGGGATGGCAGCAGTTTCCATGGATATGCGCTTCCAGGTGGTGGATGGATCGTACCAGCGTACGGCACCAAGCCAGTTGCCGTCATCATCTGCCAGACCGTACCCCCATACGTCGTTGGCTCCCGTTATATTGCCCGGTGAGGAGACCGAGAACACGATAGCCGGGCTATTGTACGTAGCGAATAAAAAGTCGCTTTTAGGCACGGTAGGATTGGGATGCTGCCAACCTTCAACCAGCAGTTGCCAATCTGGAACGGTTAACGTCCCGAAAACGGGGTCTAAAACGGCGGATACCGGAGCAACTTCTACACCGGTAATATTCTTGCCCATCCCTTTAATGATCACTCCAAACTCATCATCTGAATCGGGATCAACGGCGATAATAACCGTTTCCGGGGCAATCGCGGCACCGGAAGAGGCACTAATGCCATGGATTTGCCAGGTACCCAAGATAGCATCCAACGTGTAGCCATAGCTGTAGAGATAGTTATCCTTTATCGACAACTCCTCGCTGGTGTTGCCGTACACGTCCTCGAAGGCATCGGCAGGGATATTGAGATCTACGGTCGCTCCAAACGCGGGCGCTTCAGGCAGGTAGAACGAGGGGATACCCTCTACCAGTCCCCACTTTTTCACGTCGACCGTGGTGAACTTACCAGGCTCCTTGTAGACAAAGGTAGGTACCTTGGCTAACTTTTTGGCCGCGGTGATTCCCTCTTCAGGCAAGGCGATTACCTTCAAGTTCTTCCAGTCGGAAAACGATACCAGCGTGTCGGGGTTAATCTCCTCGAACTCGCTTTGTAAAGCCCACGTGGTCGTAGCCAACCGCACGGTTATCCCCCCCGATGGAGCACCTTTCACCAAGGTATCGGCCTTTTGTTCGAAAGCTTTCGAACCATTCCCCTCAAGATCGCGTACCGCGTTGACCTCGTAGGTGATGCTGGCGTAAGCTCCCGCGGGAGCGGAAGGCAACTGCACCACCAGGCTGTTTCCGCTAACCGACAAGTTTTCTTCATCCACTTGAATGTCTTGTGGGTTAAACTTCTCGTACCCTGGATCAACCACCAGCGGTTTAGCCCCGGAAAGGGTGTTTTTCGCGAAGTAAGAGACGTACACCTTCCCCGTGCCCCGTTGAATCGGCTCATGGAAAGTAATCGTGACGGTGGTATCCTTAATCCCGACCTTTGAGGGTGCAGGCTTATCCCCATCATCCTTCGTGCGGATGCTGGCATTCTTAACTTCACTCACCACCCCGTCGACACTCGCCACGACGGCGTAAATCTGGTACACCGTGTAGGGTGTAAGATCTTCAACCACGACATGAGTGTCGCGGGTCTTGGAGTAATCGGCAATCCCGTTCGCGACTCCCGCGGCGGTTTTCTGAAGCACGCTCATTGGCTTCAGGTCAGTATTGGGCTTCTCACCCTTTACCACCACCCACGCGTAGAAGCCAGCCTCACCGGCAGGCGACACGTTAAAGGAGATGGACTCGCTCTCGGCGTTGATATTAGAGATTTTTACCGCCGGGGGATCGGGCAACGTTAAAGAGTCCTCTACCTCGAAAGTGGTACAACCGGCAGCAAGGATCGCCAAGACGATTGATAGATATAGCAAGATATTTTTCATATTCAATTCGTATTATTATTTATCGTTATCACTCGCTTTAATTCTTCACGTATTTGAGGCCTGTTACCCTCTCGAACCACCCGGCTGATACCCCGGTGGACGGATTAATAGCCTGTATCCCTACCTGATAGGGCTGTGTTAGCGCTACCGTACCTCCATCAATGCTAAAGATCAGCTTCTCCCCATCCGGTAATAGCGAGTAGGGAATCGTTGCCGCGGCAAAACGACCAGTATATCCGCTTATCGTCCCCACGTCTTGGGTAACGGGCACGCTTATCTCCGTCTTTTCCTCGTTAACAACGCCGTATACTTTTAAAGGTGAAGGATAACCAGAAAAGACGTTAACTATCCAGATTTTAGTGATGTCGCTTTCGTCTTTTTCAAACACCACGTTGCTCCAAGAATAAACACCGCCACCCCACGCGTCATCACCTGATCCCGTGTAGGAACCCAATATCGCGGATAGCGGGTGATCCTTATCCATGATGGTCACGCTGACCGTGTCGTTACCCCCCATGTTCACCTCTCCTGAACTAGTAAGGGCAAGGCTGAACACCAGGTCTCCAGTGAACTCACCGATGTGCGGGATAACATCCAACTCGATATACCGAACGGCATTTTCAACATCGCCATCAAAGTTAAGGACGGAGGCTCCCCCTTTCAACTTGAAGTCCCTACCGGCCACCGCGGTACCATCAATCACTTTGAAGCCAACGGTGCTAGGCAACCCGCTTAGCGAAGTTAACCGAACCGGGACACGTAAGGTAGGGATAATGGTATCGTTGTTCTCATCTACCTCGAACTCGTTCACTGAAAACCGGGTTCCTTGAAAGGCCACGAATGCATCGGCATCGTCGAACTTGGGATATTCGTTCAAGTTACAAGCGCCTAACAACAGGATACCTGCCAGCACAGTGATATATACTATTATTTTATTCATATTACTCTGTTTTGCAAGTTAAACATTATTATCGGGCTTCGATTACTTATCGTAGCCTGGGTTCTGAACGAGGTTCTCGTTTACTTCCAGCTCTCTCTTGTTGATAGGCAGTGCCCAGTAGTGGCTGTCGGCCGGTATGTTCCGGGCCACTTCCGCCCCGCTGTAGTGCACGCGGGTCACGCTTCCCCTGGTGCGGGCGAGGTCATACCAGTGATGCCCTTCCCAAGCAAGTTCCAGGCGGCGCTCTTTCAACACGTCGTTCACACCGGCGCTAGCGATTTCAGATGCCCCACGATTCGTTCTAATCGCGTTCAGGTCCGACACGGCGGTCACTCCCGAAACGGTAGCCCCGCGCGTGATCGCCTCTGCCCGGTTAAGGTACATCTCGCTCAAACGCAACACGATGGTGTTACTCACATCGGGCGTTCCCTTATCTTTCCCGGCGTACTTGGTGGTCCAATAGGTTCCCGCCGGTGCCTCGTTGAGGTCCTGAATAAACATGGTGCCCCTCACGTCGCCATCATCGTAGAGTTCGACAAGGTCATTGCTCGCGGCGGCATCCGAATAGCCATCGGGCCGGGTAAGGTAGCTAATACCGTCCCAGTACCCGTCATAACTGTTGGACTTCAAGCCGTACACGTCGAATATTACCTCTCCGCCCGACTGCGCGTCTTCCTTAAACGCGGCCGCGTACTCATCAGCCTTCCATAAATCGTACGTACCGCTGTTGATTACCGTAGTAGCGTAATTGGCCGATTTTTGCCACTCTCCCATGTATAGGTACACCCTGGAAAGCAGTGCTTGAATAGCCAGCTTGCTGGCAACGGAGGTCTTGCTGGCCACCCCACCACGGGTATAGCCGTCTGCAATAAGCCCCTCAGCCGTGGTGAGGTCGGTAACGATGTTGTTGTACACCGTTGCAACATCATCCCGGGCCGGTTGTCCAGCCGGGTCGGTGATGAACACGTAGGGAACTCCTAACGAGGTTTTATCTACCGTGTATTGCTTCGCGTACGTACGTACGAGATCAAAGTGCGCGAGTCCCCTCAGGAAAAGGCACTCCGCGTGCAAGTTATCCACGTCTTGCTGGGTAACCCCATCTACTCCCGCCTTACCTTCCAACTCAGCGATCACGTTGTTAACCGCCGATATCACGTAATAGGCGGTTCCCCACAACGCGGGCGTGGAAGTAGAAGTGTAGGAGAAGTTATAGGGAACCGTGTAACGACCCGAGTTTTTATCCACGTCGCGATACCCGTTCCCGCTGCGCAGCTCCGCGTCGATGATAAAAGAAGCCCCGTACCAGTTGGTACTTACCAACGGGGCGTAGGCGGCAAACGTGGCGTTGTCCAGACCTTTGTAGGTGGCAAGGGTGAGTTCCGTACTCTGCTGCATAACGGGAGCCTGGTTAAGGAAATCATCACACGAAACGACCAAGAGCGTTGCCGCGATTATTAAAAGATATATTTTTTTCATACTTTATTTTTTTATTGACTTAACAATTCATAGCCATACAATGGATTGATGTAACCCTTGCTCATCATTAAAACGAGAGTTCAATACCTCCAATAAATGCCTTGGTCATCGGGTAAATACCGTATCCTATACCGTCTACCCCGCGCTCGGGATCCCACCAGTCCACATCATGGAAGGTATAGATGTTTTGCGCGCTGAGGTAAAGTTTTAATCCTTTAACCTTAATGCGCTCCAATAGTTCACCAGGTAAATTGTAAGAGAGCGTGACATCTTTCACGCGAAGATAATCTCCCCGTTGCAAAAAGCGGGTGGTGCTAAAGTGGTTACTCTGGGTGGTGTTTCCAGCCAACGGCTTGGGATTCACACCCGTGTCTCCCGGCTTCTTCCAGTAATTGAGGGCCGTTAACAACTGGTTGTTGTTCATTTGTGCACCGTCTGACTCGAGGTAGCGACGCTCGATCAACATCACGTGGTTACCCCCTTTAAATTCAAAGAACGCACCCAAGTGGAACCCTTTCCAAGCCAGGCTCGTGTTGAATCCCCCGGTGAACTTGGGTTCCGGTGAGGCCGGATACACGTAGCGCGCCTTATTGAAATCGTTCGTCATGTTACCCTGCTCATCACGGTACAAGGCATCCCCGTTGGTGGGGTCTACCCCGTAGTAGTCACGGAGCCTGAAGGTATAAAGCGATTTGCCCACCATGTGACGCAAACGACCATCCGTAGCGTAAGCAATCTCCTCGTTATCGGCCAGGTCCGTGATCTTGGTTTTGTTAAACGCGATGTTGGCACCCACATCCCACGCGAATTCGTTAGTGTTGAAAATATCGTAGCTCAACTGCAACTCCACCCCACGGTTCATAAGCGATCCGATGTTGAGAAAGTTGGTGGAGAAACCGGTTGTCTGCGGCACGTTTTTATCCAGCAGCATATCGGTGGTTTTACGGCTATACACATCTATATTCGCGTCTATTCTGTCCAGCACCCTCAAGTCGAGCCCTATATTCCAGGTCCCGTTCTTTTCCCAAGAGAGGTAGGGGTTCGAGGGGCGGCTGGGTAGCATACCGGTAGCCCCGTTATATTGGGCGTTCGAATACACCCCATAAGCCTGGTAGGCAGAAATGTTGTTATTCCCGTTAAGCCCGTAACTGGCCCGCAACTTAAGCAGGTTCACGAAATCCAAGCTTTCCATAAAACCCTCTCGGTGAATATTCCAGGAGGCACCCACGGAATAGAAGGTTCCCCACTGGTTCTCCGATCCAAACAGAGAGCTGCCGTCAGAACGCAAGGAGGCTTGCAGGTAATACTTATCGGAATAGTTGTAATCCAGTATCCCAAAGAAAGAGAGCATGGTTCTGGCGGTATGCGATTGCGACGCTTCAACATCCGTTTGAGGTGCCGTTTGAATGTAGGGTATATCGGGGTTCACGTCGGGAGCATACGCGTACATGGATCGAGACGTGTACTTCTGAGCCTCCTGTCCCAAGAGGAAACGCACGTGATGATCATCAAAAAACACATCGTTGTAGGTGGCGGTGTTCGACGTGGTTAACTGCACGTAACTCTGCGTGCTCGCCTGCAACGTACCTACGCCACTGCTTGTCTCCGGCGACCAGTACCTGCGTCCTTCGCTGCTGATGGTCTCGATGGCGTTGGTGGTCTTCAACGCGAGCTTCGAGATGGGATTCCATTGCAGGTAGATATTCCCCAACATTTGATACGACTTTGAGAATTGATCATCGTACTCGGCAGTCGCACGCGGGTTAGAATTGCTGTTCTCCGCGATTTTGGCATTGTGCTTGCCTTCGTCATCGTACGCGGGCGTCCATGGTAGGATCATCATCCCGGCGAATATCGGGTTCACGTAATAGAGCGATTGCATCGGTACGTCATTTCCTTCGGTATAGGTAAAGTTAACCCTTGTACCGGTTTCGAGGTTGTTCGTTAACTTGTAATCGGCGTTCAAGCGCCCGGTAACCTTGTTCATATCTACCCCGTAGAACACGCCATCGGTACGGTTGTAGGTAAGGGAGCTGTAGTACTTGGCCCGGACGTTGCTGCCCGATGCGTTAACCTCGTACTCTTGCAGGTTGCCTATTCGGGTAACATGATCCATCCAGTTGGTTAGCGGACGACTCAAGATCTCCTTGGGACGATAATAAGTGCTCGTTGGATCATCGGGGTTCTGACCAATGTTCTTGATCGCATCCCTTTGATAATCAAGGAGCTGTGATGCACTCATCACGCCAAAGTTGTTGTCGTTGGCCAACCACGAGGCCCCGTACCTTGCACGGGCAGAGAAACTGGTTCTTCCCTCTTTCCCGCTCTTGGTGGTCACCAATATCACCCCGTTGGCTGCCCGGCTACCGTAAACGGAGGCCGCCGCGGCGTCTTTCAGCACGGTAATACTCTCGATATCATTAGGGTTAATGGAGGAGAGCAGGTTACCCGTGTTCAAAAAGTAAGTGGCGTTACCCGTTAAGACAGGAATACCATCGACCACCCACAAGGGGTTATTCCCCGCGTTAATGGAGGAGGTGCCACGAATACGGATGGAAGAGGCCGCACCCGGTTGTCCTGAACTCGCGGTGATAGAAACACCGGCGATTTTTCCTCCCAGGGCTTTATCCATCGATACAACCGGGGCATCTGCAATATTTGCCCCGCTGACCGTGCTCACGGCTCCGGTCTTGGCTTCCCGTGTTACCGTACCGTAAGCAACCACTACTACCTCATCCAAGGCCCTTGTCCCGGAAAGGAGAACGACCCTCACGGTTGGGCTAACTTTCACCTCCTGTGTAATAAAGCCAACGTATGAAACCACTAACATTCCATCCGAGGGAGCGGACAGGCTGAAATTGCCATTGACGTCGGTCACCGTCCCTTGCATGGTTCCTTTAATCTGAATAGTGGCACCAATGGCCGGCTCCCCCTCCTCATCCACCACGGTACCTCGTACTTGTGTCTGAGCGGCTAGGAACCCTATTCCAATAAAGAACAGGGACAAAAACGTAATAAGTTTTTTCTTCATAAACTCTACTTTATTAATTAAACACTCACGTTACTATTTACTGCTTGTCTATTTTTGCTCACGGGTAGGCCTCTTCTAAAGGCAAAAAGGCCAAACTCATGGGAGTGGCGTGGTACCACATACACGGCAACAGCATTTCCCACAAGCGATTCTCCCCCTGCAATTTACAAATATATATCTTTTTCTTTAAAAAAATGATTTTTTTGCTCTTTTTTTTAAAAAGAGGCGGATAAAACGTACACACGTAAATGTGGCTGCCTCGGGAAACCCCGATGCAGCCTCAATCATGTTAGCGTTTGCCATAGCCTGGGGAACCCCCCCATCCCAAAGCGTGCACGATGCCACGCGATGGATAAGCTGCAGTGAAAAACGTCCGCAAAAGCGAATCGTGAATCTTATTTTTCTATACCCAACAACTCAACCTCAAAGATTAGGTTCGAGAAGGGCTTAATAGTTCCGCGATCCTGCGACCCGTACGCCAAGTCGTAAGGCACGTACAAGCGCCACTTAGAACCAACGGGCATCAATTTCAACGCTTCCGTCCACCCGGCAATTACCTGCGTAACGCCAAACGTGGCGGGCTCGCCCCTCTCTACACTACTGTCGAATACGGTCCCATCAATGAGCGTCCCATGGTAGTGCACCTTCACGCGGTCGGTTTCCGTGGGAACAGCGCCTGTTCCTTGCTTCAATATCTCGTATTGCAGTCCGCTGGGAAGCGTTACCACCTCTTCACGCTTGCCGTTTTCTTCCATAAAGGTATCGCCCTCGGCAATGCTTTCAGCGTACTCGATCTTTAGCTCCTCTTCCTGACGAATCCGCTCGGCCTCTTGCGCCTTCTCGATCTCTTGCTGGACGTAGGCATTCGCATCCATTGTGCTAATGGCCAGTTCTTCCTTTTTCAACACGGATATCAGCCCGGAAAGGAGCTGGGTGGTGTTCACTTTTTGCTCACCATCCTCGCCGTACAGCAGCGTGTTGACTTGCGGGAGCATCATTTGCGAGAACTGCGTCCCGATGCCCAGCCCTTGCGCGTAGGCCGATTTTTCTTCCAGGTTAATCGCATCTTTCAACCCCTTGATAAACTGGGCAAGCTGAGGGGCGTTCAATTTGTTCACGGAATCGACCTTCGCGGCCATCTCTTTCTGCAATGCCAACTTCTCGGTGGAATCTGCAGCGGCAATGCGCATCTGATAATCGTGCTCAATGTTGGACGAACTCGTCAACACGCCCTGTTGCTCCAGGAACTGCACCAGCCCTTGATCGGCCATGGTTACCCCGTAAGCGTAAGAAACGCTGTCTACCGCATTCTTCAGCGAGGCCTTCGGCGTGGATGCTCCAACGCACGAAACCATCATTACTGAAATTACAACCACTGCACCCAAGGTGCCTAACATTGTCTTCTTCATTGTTTGTCTATATTTAATAATTTAATAATAATAATGTACTTTTGGAATATACAACGATTAATTCGTCGAAATATCTCCCTTTTTGAAAATCAATCGACAAAGGTAAGAAATTAACGCGAAACAAACATCAAAAAGAGTTATTATTCACCGAAAAATGCGATTTTTCACACGCGAAGTTCAATTTTCACCTCCAAGTTGCAACGTTATTCTTTTATAATGCGAAGCGATTTTAAAGCCATTTTTCCCGAATTCGGAATAAAAAGGCTATATTTGAAGGTAAAGAGGGTAATAATAACTTAACTTTCGCCTGTAACTGTTTATTAGCTTTCAGGCTCGACTGACATAAATCACGCGAAAGTTAAGTAATAACAAAATAATCGAATGAATATGAAAAAGAAATTGGTCGTTTTAACAGGGGCGGGCATGAGTGCCGAAAGTGGAATCGCCACCTTTCGCGATTCCGGGGGACTGTGGGAGCAACACCCGGTAGAGCAAGTGGCAACCCCTGAGGGGTTCGCGGCGAACCCGGGACTGGTGCAGGAGTTCTACAATCAACGGAGAAGGGAGCTGCTAAACGCTAAACCCAACGCGGGGCATCAAGGGCTGGCCGAAATGGAGAAAGAGTTCGAGGTACACATCATCACGCAAAACGTGGACGACCTGCACGAAAGGGCGGGCAGCACGAACGTGCTGCACCTGCACGGCGAACTGATGAAGGTGCGCTCCACGGGCGACCCGTCACTCGTCTACGAGGTGGACCCGTCGAAACCCGACATACGGATGGGCGACAAGTGCGAGAAGGGGTTCCAACTGAGGCCGCATATCGTCTGGTTCGGCGAGGCGGTACCCCTGATCCCCCGCGCGGCAGCCATCTGCCAGAAAGCGGACATCTTCGTGATCATCGGTACCTCCATGAACGTCTATCCCGCGGCAGGGCTGCTGGGCGATGTGCCGAGCCACGCGCCCGTCTACCTGATCGATCCCAAGGACGTGCGAACCTACCGTCGGGACGTGCACCATATAAAAATGGGCGCGTCAAAAGGGGTGGAGGAATTAAGGAGGCTCTTGCTCGAAAATTGATTTTTTTCAACTACTTTTGTATAAACAGTCGTGTAATAAAAATAGCATGCAAATGCAACGTGAATAACGAGAGGAGAAACCCGTGGGAAAGAAGATAGCGGAAACGCCCATGATGCTGCAATACGCCGATATTAAGAAGGAGCATCCCGATGCCATCCTGCTGTTCCGAGTCGGCGATTTTTACGAGACCTTTTCAGACGACGCCATCCTGACGGCGGAGATACTGGGTATCACGTTGACCCGAAGGGCCAACGGGGCGGCACACTTCGTGGAGCTGGCCGGCTTCCCGCACCACGCGTTGGACACCTACCTGCCAAAGCTGGTGAGGGCCGGGAAACGGGTGGCCATATGCGACCAGTTGGAAGACCCGAAGAAGGCAAAGAAACTGGTGAAAAGGGGCATCACCGAGTTGGTGACGCCGGGCGTTTCGATAAACGACAACGTGCTGAACCACAAGGAAAACAACTTCCTCTGCGCGGTTCATCTCGACAAAAGCAACCGGTTCGGTATCGCCTTCCTCGACATCTCCACCGGGGAGTTCCTCACCTCCGAGGGCGACCGGAACGACGTGGATAAGCTGCTTTCTAACTTCTCCCCCAAAGAGGTGCTGATAGAGCACGGGAAACGAAAAAAGTTTCAAGAGCATTTCGGCCATAACTGGCTGCTGTCGGAGCTGGACGACTGGATATTCACCGAGAGCGCCAGCCGGGACAAGCTGCTGTCGCACTTCCAAACGAAAAGCCTCAAAGGGTTTGGTGTTGAGCATCTGGAGGATGGCCTCATCGCCTCCGGTGCCATCCTGCACTACCTCGATATCACGAAGCACACCCAGGTTGAACATATCAACGCGCTCACCCGCATCGAGGAGGAGCGGTTCGTTCGGCTGGACAAGTTCACGGTGCGCAGCCTGGAGCTGCTCGCGCCAATGAACGAGGGAGGGAAAAGCCTGCTGGAGGTACTGGACAAGACGATATCGCCCATGGGGTCTAGGCTGCTCCGTCGCTGGGTGGTGTTCCCGCTGCAGGAGGTGGAGCCGATAAACAGGCGGCTCTCCGTGGTGGAACACTTCTTCCGTGAACCGCGACTGAAAGAGCTGCTGGAAAAACAGCTCACGCTGATTGGCGACCTGGAACGCATCATCTCCAAGGCGGCCACGGGAAGGATATCACCCCGGGAGGTGGTACAGCTAAAGGTGGCACTCACGGCCATCGAGCCTATCAAGGAAGCATTCATGGCTTCGGACAACCCCAGCCTGCAGCAAATGGGAGAGCAGCTGGATCCCTGTCTACCTGCCCGCGACCGGATAGAGCGAGAGGTCATGCCCGACCCTCCCGCCCTCTTGAACAAGGGAGGCTACATCCGCGAAGGGGTAAACGAGGAACTGGATGAGTTGCGCGACATCGCGTACTCGGGAAAGGATTACCTAATGCAGCTACAGCAGCGAGAGAGCGAGAAAACCGGTATCCCCTCGCTCAAGGTGGCATTCAACAACGTGTTCGGTTACTACATCGAGGTGAGGAACACGCATAAAGAGAAGGTGCCACCCGAATGGACACGGAAGCAGACGCTGGTGAGCGCGGAACGGTACATTACCGACGAGCTGAAGAAGTACGAGGAGAAGATACTGGGGGCGGAAGAGAAGATCATCGCGCTGGAGAGCGAGATCTACGCCACGCTGGTGGAGAGCCTGCTCCAGTACATCCCCGCCATACAGGCCAACGCCAACGTCATCGCGCGGGCCGACTGCCTGCTCTCGTTCGCGAACGTGGCGCGGGAGAACCGGTATATACGGCCGGAGGTGAACGAGTCGGACGTGATCGAGATCAAGAACGGGCGACACCCGGTAATCGAGCTACAACTACCCCCCGATGAACCCTATATCGCGAACGACACCTACCTGGACAGCGATACGCAACAGATCGTTATCATCACCGGGCCCAACATGGCGGGGAAGTCGGCCTTCCTGCGACAAACCGCGCTCATCACGCTGATGGCGCAAATCGGGAGCTTCGTGCCGGCAGAGTCGGCCAAGATCGGGGCGGTAGACAAGATATTCACCCGGGTGGGGGCATCCGATAACATCTCCATGGGCGAATCGACCTTCATGGTGGAGATGAACGAGGCGGCCAACATCCTCAACAACCTCTCATCGCGTAGCTTGGTCTTGTTCGATGAGCTGGGAAGGGGTACCAGCACCTACGACGGGATATCCATCGCGTGGGCCATCGTGGAGTACATCCACGAACACCCGGGGATACGGGCGAAAACGCTCTTCGCCACCCACTACCACGAGCTCAACGAGATGGCCAAGTCGTTCAAGCGGGTAAAGAACTACAACGTGGCCATAAAAGAGGTCGATAACAAGGTGATCTTCCTCCGGAAGCTGGTACCGGGCGGAAGCGAACATAGCTTCGGCATCCACGTGGCCCAGATGGCGGGAATGCCTCCAAGCATCACCCAGCGGGCCGAGGCGATCCTCGCGCAGATGGAAACGGCCAACCGAAAAGATGAGATAAGGAAGCCGTTGCGCGACTTCGTGGAGAAAAGGGAGGGGTACCAGCTGAGCTTCTTCCAACTGGACGATCCCGTTCTGAGCCATATTCGTGACGAGATCATAGACCTCGACGTGAACAACCTCACCCCCATAGAGGCGCTGAACAAGCTCAACGATATTAAGAAGATACTTAAAGGAAAGTAACCCGTTACCCATAAACCGCACAACCCTTGCAATGGGAATTCCACGAGGTTGGCGACAAGGTAGCCATATTTGGCAACGGTAATGACAATAGCCACTGTACCGGGTGAGCGTCTCGGTACAGTGCAATTAAACGAAGATAAGGAATGTATGACGATAGCAATTTTCATGATATCCCCCGCCGCGATAGCCAGCAAGTGGGCCGTCTAGAGGTAATCTGCGGGTCGATGTTCTCCGGTAAAACCGAAGAGCTGCTAAGGCGATTGCGGCGTGCGAAGTTCGCGAAGCAACAGGTGGAGATATTCAAGCCGGCAATGGATACGAGGTACTCCGCGGCCGAAGTGGTGTCGCACGACCGGAATACCATTCTCTCTACCCCGGTGGAACATTCGAGCAACATCTTGCTGCTCTCCTCGGAGGCGGAGGTGGTGGGGATCGACGAAGCGCAGTTCTTCGACCAGGGGTTGGTAGAGGTCTGCCTGCAGCTGGCCGACCAAGGAGCAAGGGTAATCGTGGCGGGACTCGATATGGATTTTAAACGGAACCCTTTCGGCCCCATTCCCGCGCTGTGCGCCGTGGCAGACGACGTGACAAAAGTGCACGCGATATGCGTGGAGTGCGGGCGACTGGCCAACTACTCGCATCGTCTGGTAGAAAACGATAAGCAGGTGTTGTTAGGTGAAACCGAAGAGTACCGCCCTCTTTGCAGGAAGTGCTACTTGCAAGCAACGGGCAAAACCCACCTGAAATAGAGACAATTAAACAAAAGCCGACCGGAAGTTTAACTGAATTAACAAACTAATCACCCAACGAATGATAAATGAATAACCAACCGAATCACCAACCGTGGGATTAAAAAATAACCGAAAAATCACCGATAGGCGATTAAACCTCTTTGGGAAGAATCACTCTAAGCAAACAAGGTTCCAGCACGCTGAACCCTCAATATTGGAATAATCACACAAAAAAAACGAATAATGATGAAAAGTAAAAAACTGTTTGTCGCGGGACTCCTCATCGCGGCGTTCACGATCTTCACTTCCACGCTGAGCGCACAGAGCTACAAGAGCGCGTTTGGTATTCGCCTGGGGTACGAAAACGGCTTGACGTTGAAACACTTCATGGCACCATCCAGCGCCGCGGAGTTCCTTCTTTCCGTCTCTCCGCGTCACTTCCATCTAACGGGAATGTACGAGTACCAACAACCGGTGCCTGATGCACCGGGACTGGACTGGTACGTGGGTATCGGTGCACACATCGGCAGCATCTATCACGATAGAGACCGGTATAAAAGCGCGTTTCTGATCGGGGCCGACTTGATCGGGGGACTCGAGTACACCTTCCCCCGTGCTCCCTTCTGCTTGTCACTCGACTGGAAGCCCGCGTTCAACTTCTCGAACGACTACAACGACTACTGGTACAGCGGATTCGCGCTTAGCTTGCGGTACACGTTCAAGTAACCCGCGAAGGCAGGAGGCGAAAGCCACACGCGGTATCGGGACTCGAAAATCGCTTCAAGCCACGCGAATGATATGGTATTACCCAAGAGGGATATACTGCATTACGTGGTGTGGCGTAATTGTCCACGACCGCATTAAATACCCAAAGAAGCGAGCGATATAACGTTCACGCCATCTGGGCGGATATGGCTAAGGCCCGTACCCACGATGATATTCAACGACTTAGGATTTCCAACCCTTTTCTCATCGAGTCGATTGACCATCGCCTTCAAGTTGGACGCGGCCTCGTCGACCCTCCCCATGCCAAGTTTCACCTCGAACGCCGCCCAGTCGCCACTCCGCTTTTGAACGATCGCGTCTACCTCCAAGCCACTCGAATCGCTGTAGTGAAACACGCGAGCATCACTCGCTTGGGCGTAAACGCGTAGGTCGTGCGTAACAAGCGACTCGAAAAGAAACCCGGTAAACTCGACATCCCTGAGCAACATCGACTTATCGGCTCCCAACGCGGCCACAGCCAACGAGGGGTCTGTAAAATGCCTTTTCGGCGATTTCCTTAACGCGGCTGATGAACGGAGGTGAGTGTTCCACGCGGGCTGATCTTCAATGATCATCAATCGTTCCAAGGCGTTCAAGTAATCATCTACCGTGGGGCGGGACATCGTTTCATTCCCGTTATCCTTGATGTCCTTCACGATCGTAGTCTTGGCTACCATCGTAGCGGTGTGTCGGGCCAGCGACCGGAAGATATTTTTCACTTTCAATGGATCGCGCTTTACATTTGATATACGCCGCATATCACTCTCCGCTATTAAATCCACGTAGGCACGATTCACCAACAACGCCTCATCCGTCGAAGAGGAGAGCAAACCGGGCCACCCTCCTCTAATCAGCCTCTCAACGATGAGTTCCAGGTCGACAACGGCGTCAGACAACTCGATCACGTTATCGGTCAACAAGCTGTTTAGGCTAACTTCACCGGAGGAGTATCCCAACTCCTGCCACGACATTGTTCGCATATCCACGGTCGTGAAGCGCCCGGCTCCCGAGTGCAGGCGGACATCGTCATCGGGAGTAGAAGAACCGGTAAGGATGAACTGAGATTTTGCCTTACGGGCATCGATCTCGTGCCTGATGTAGTTCCAAAGGCGGGGCTGCTCCTGCCACTCATCTATTAAACGGGGAGTCTCACCAAGCAGCAACCGCCTGGGATCAACATCCATCATGTAAGGCACCTGCTCATCTTGGTCAACCCTTAGCACGCTAGCCGCTAACCGCAACCCAGTCTCCGTTTTCCCACACGCTTTTGGACCACGAATCAACACGGCACCCGAAGCGTTCAACTTACCCCTTATCTCCTCCTCAACCAAACGATTTACATAATTCATAATAGACCGATTTTGCCTCTATAAAAAAACTGCACTTTGCACTATAAAGGAACTTTGCTTTACACTTTCTAACACTTTCACCTTGCACTTTGGGGAGGTTTTGCTTTACATTTTTAAAAAACCTGCTTTACATTTCCCAAAGAACATGCTTTAATTATTCAGCCGTTTTACTTTACGGCTTTCAAAACACCCACTTCGCTTTACATTTTTCAATCGTTTTACTTTACAAAAATAGAAAAAACAAAGCAATGTGCAAAACAGTTTTCACTATGTGGTTTCGCGCAAAATGCCTATTTTCGCGGTATGCAAGAGGCGAAAAAGGATAGCGTACCCGACTTGTTGGGCCAACTGAACGAGGCGCAACGAAAAGCCGTGGAGTTTTGCGACGGCCCATCGCTCGTGATCGCGGGCGCCGGGTCGGGCAAAACGCGGGTGCTCACCTACAAGGTGGCTTACCTGCTGGAGCAGGGGCTCCCCCCGTACTACATCCTCGCCCTCACCTTTACCAATAAGGCGGCGAGGGAGATGAAGCGGAGGATTGCCGACCTGGTGGGCGAGAAGCGTGCCCGGGGGCTATGGATGGGCACGTTTCACTCCATCTTCGCGCGCATCCTGAGGAGCGAAGCAGAGGCCATCGGCTACCAGTCGAACTTCACGATTTACGATGCCGGCGACTCGCTGAACCTCGTGAGGCTCATCATCAAAGAGATGGGGCTTGATGACAAGAGGTACCGACCGGGAGGGGTGCATTCCCAGATTTCAAGGGCTAAAAACAACCTGATCACCCCGGCTATGTACGCTTCTAACCCCGAAATCGTGCAGCACGATCGGGCGACCGGGCGACCGAACCTGTTCGAGATCTACCAGCGTTACCAAAGCCGCTTGAAGCAGGCCAACTGCATGGACTTCGACGACCTGCTGATGCAGACCAACCTCCTCTTCCGTGACCACGAGGAGCTGCTCGAGAAATACAGGAACCGCTTTCAATACATCCTGGTAGACGAGTACCAGGATACCAACTCCGCGCAACACCGTATCGTGCGGCAGCTGGCCGAAATACACCATCGGGTATGCGTGGTGGGGGATGACGCGCAAAGCATCTACTCGTTTCGCGGCGCGAACATCGACAACATCCTTACCTTCCAGGCCACCTTCCCCAACACGAGGGTGTTCAAGCTGGAGCAGAACTACCGCTCCACCCGCAACATCGTGAACGCGGCCAACAGCCTGATAAAGAAGAACACCGAGCAGATATACAAGGAGGTGTTCTCGAAAAACGAAGAGGGGGAGAAGGTGGAGGTGATCGAGACCTTCTCCGACTTCGAGGAGGGGCTGGTGGTCGCCAACAAGATCGCGCGAAAGCGATTAGAAGAACATGTCCCCTACAGCGACTTCGCGATCCTCTACCGGACCAATGCTCAGTCACGTGTTTTCGAGGAGTCACTGCGCAAAAAAAATATCCCCTACCGCATCTACGGGGGATTGTCGTTCTACAACCGGAAAGAGATTAAAGACGCGATCGGCTACTTCCGCCTCATCGTGAACACGGGCGACGAGGAGGCGTTCCGACGTGTAGTCAACTACCCGAAACGGGGTATTGGAGACACAACCGTGGGAAAGATTACCGCGGCCGCGCAACAGCATGGCGTGAGCCTCTGGGAGGTGCTATCGTCTCCACTGGAGTACAACCTGAAGGTAAACAAGGGAACTGCCAATAGATTGGCCGCCTTTCAGGAGCTAATCAGCGACTTCATCGAGAAGAATGACAAGCTTAACGCGTTCGAATTGGCCCAGGAGGTAATCAAGGGGAGCGGTATCGGGAGCGAGGCGTATAACGACTTGAGCCCGGAGGGGGTGAGCCGTGAGCAAAATATCCAAGAGCTGCTCAACGCGATGAGCGAATTCGTGTCGACCCGCTTGGAGGAGGGCAACGAGGAGGTGTCACTGGTCGATTTCCTCTCGGAGGTGTCGCTGCTGAGCGACCAGGATACGGACAAGGAGGCCGAGTTGGAGAAGGTGACGATGATGACGGTTCACGCGGCCAAGGGACTGGAGTTCAACCACGTGTTCGTGGTGGGCATGGAGGAAGACCTCTTCCCATCGGGCATGGCGCTATGGGAACCTCGGGGTGTGGAGGAGGAGCGGCGACTCTTTTACGTGGCCATCACCCGAGCGAAAAAAACGTGCACCATCACGCACGCCCGGAGCCGCTACCGCAACGGGACCACCCAGCCGGCCAAGAAGAGCCGCTTCCTGCAAGATATCAACCCCCGTTTCCTCTCGATGAACGATACACGGGTAGGTAGTAATACCAAGCGAGGAGAAACGAACGATGGCTTCTGGGGATCGTTGCGGGCACAACGGCAACAGCGCTATCAAAAAATGACCCCCGTGGTGAGCACCGCCCCGTCGAAACCCCTCTCTAAAGAGGCGCAAGCCTTGAAGAAAGACGACGTTATAGAACACGAGCGGTTCGGGAGGGGCGTGGTCACCTCCATCGAAATGAGCGGCAACGACCGCCGCGCGTTCGTGGAGTTCGAATCGGCCGGGAGGAAACAGCTGTTGCTCAAGTTCGCCAGGTTCAAAATCATCGAATCTTCCCCTTGAAAATTCCCATTTATCATATATTTTTGCTATTTTTGGACTTTCGGAAAATCCGCGAATTCAAAATCATTCATATAATTACTTAATTCAATGACAAAAAGTGCATTACAAGTTGCAAGGGCGAGTTACAAACCCCAAATGCCCCACGTGTTGAACGGCAATGTTACCATCAAGCAAGGTGCTGACACCGAAGCGGTACGTGACCAAGAGGAGATACAAAAGTTGTTTCCCATCACGTACGGTAGACCCATCGTTCAGTTCGTGGAGTCAAGTGAACCTTCGAAGGTCGATGGCCCGGTCAACGTGGGGGTCATCCTTTCCGGGGGCCAGGCACCCGGTGGTCACAACGTGATCGCGGGGATTTTCGACGGAATCAAGCGGCTCCATGCCGATAGCCGACTGTACGGCTTCCTCCTAGGGCCCGATGGCCTGATCAACCACAAGTACATGGAGCTGACCGCCGACATTATCGACGAGTATCGGAACACCGGCGGGTTTGATATCATCGGTTCCGGCAGGACGAAACTGGAAACGAAAGAGCAGTTCGACAAAGGACTGGAAATACTGAAAAAACTGGCAATTAAAGCGTTGGTGATTATCGGGGGCGACGACTCCAACACGAACGCGTGCGTGCTGGCCGAGTACTACGCATCCATCAACGCGGGGGTTCAGGTAATCGGTTGCCCCAAAACGATCGATGGCGACTTGAAGAACGAGCAAATCGAGACCTCCTTTGGCTTCGACACGGCGTGCAAGGTCTACTCCGAACTGATTGGCAACATCCAGCGCGACTGTAACTCCTCCCGCAAGTACTGGCACTTTATCAAGGTAATGGGTCGCTCTGCCTCGCACATCGCCCTGGAGTGCGCGCTGCAAACGCATCCCAACGTCTGTATCGTGTCGGAAGAGGTGGCCGCGAAAGAGCAATCACTCAACGACATTATTGATTACATTGCAGGAGTAATCGCCAAGCGGGCAGAACGGGGATGGAACTTCGGTACCGTCGTTATCCCCGAAGGGTTGATCGAGTTTATCCCCGCGATAAAGAGATTGATCGCGGAACTGAACGACTTCCTAGCACATAACCAAGAGGAGTTCGACCTAACGCCCCAGGCAGAGAAACAAGCATACGTTATCAGTAAGCTCTCGGAAAAAAACGCGGAGATATACGCCAGCCTACCGGAAAACGTGGCCCGTCAGCTTACACTCGACCGCGACCCGCACGGGAACGTGCAGGTATCGTTGATCGAAACGGAAAAGTTGTTGGCCGAGATGGTGAAGAAACGGCTCAACGCCTGGGCGAAAGAGGGGAAGTATACCGGTAAGTTCGCTGCCATCACCCACTTCTTCGGGTACGAGGGAAGGTGTGCGGCACCGTCCAACTACGACGCCAACTACTGCTACTCGCTGGGCTACGCGGCCGCCATGCTGATCGCTTCCGGCAAGACCGGTTACATGTCATCCATACGCAACACCACCGCTCCCGCTGCCGAGTGGATCGCGGGCGGTATACCCATCACCATGATGATGAACATGGAGCGACGCCACGGTGAGATGAAGCCGGTAATCCAAAAAGCGCTGGTAGACCTTGACGGGGCGCCCTTCAAGTATTTCGCGAGCCATCGCGACCAGTGGGCAGCCGAAACTTGCTATGTCTACCCGGGTCCCATCCAGTACTTTGGACCTACCGAGGTATGCGACGAACCAAGCAAGACGCTGCAACTGGAGCAAAAAAGGGAGATCTAGAGAATGAATCAGGGGAATGTTTCCCCAGGTTTTTCCAAAACAAACCGGGTGAGCGGCTAACGCCGCTCACCCGGTTTGTTTTGGATTGACCAATCAGCTTGCGCGTGTTGGGTATTATGGGCTATTGCTTCCAAGACAAAAGAAAGAACTTGAAAGCCAATTAAATGCTCTCTAGCCTAGAAAAACCTGTAGCGGTTGTCCTCAACGGCCAGGATGTTCTTCAACACCTCGATCGACTGCATTTGCATGCGGTACGCGTTGTTACCCATCATATTGCTCTTCTGCTCGCGTGCATCGTAGGTAACCTCCTCTTGGTCTTGAACACGGTTCACCACCGAGGCAACGTAAACGCCCATGTTCCCTTTCACCGGTCCCGTGATCACGTTTTCTGGCGCGAAAGCGGAGATGCCGCTAAGCACTGGTTCAACCCCTATACCGGTTATATTGCGCGTGGTGAAGTTAACGAACCGCACCGTGTCCATAGCGCTGTTCATGGCAGCAGCATACCCATCGAGCGAAGTGAATTCCAGGTTTTCGAGATTCTCGATAATCTGCTGCGCCTTCTTGTCGTTAACAAGCTGCACCCGGATGCCATCCGAAACCTCCGAGAGGGGGGAATAACCAGCGGGGATCACCTGATCTACGCGAGCCACGATACGCGCGTTGGTCAAGTCGAATTTCTTCACGCTTCCCATCTTGCTTTCGTTCGCGGCCCAGGTAATCACCTGGCGCGAGTTGGGTATCTGCCCTAAGCTAAAGTCGTTGGCCGAGTAGGTCATGTTGGGCATCACCATGTAGCCACCTTCTGAAGCCAGCTCCGTAAAATTAGCCCCAATGTTATCAGCCGACACCAACTGGTTCAACTGGTTGTCCACGTTGTTCGAGGTCTTTTCACTTGGCACCACCGGCATGTTCACCACGGCCAGCTTATACTTGGTTGTCGGACGGGTTTTCTCTTCCACCTGGACGATTAGCTGCTGTCCTGGCATCGAAAGCTTCAACGGTTCACCCACCGATGCGCTGAATATGGAGCGGATCGATTCCGCACCCAGCGAGATCAAGTCGATCTCCCTGGCCCAGCCCACTTCTCCTCCATTAGAAGAGGGATTCAAGCTATTGGCCACATTAGCAAACGGCTCACCCTTGCGAAGCACGTTATACAGGCTATCCACGAAGTGGGCGACCAGCGTGTCCTGTCCCACCATCGAGGCATCTGGGATAGCGATCAGGCTCAAACGAACCGAATCAGGAGCCACCGCCTTATCGATCAGCTTGTAGACCTGATAAGTGTCTTCTTCACGTGCGGGACCATACATATCGTTGATGGCCGCGGTTCTGACAAAGTCGAGCTGCGACGGGGTAAACATCTGCTCGCTCATAAACACGTCCCGGTAGGGGACATCGGAGTAGTCAGCCACCACCACGGCAGGGTTAACAGCCTCAGCGAGCTGGTCATACGCCACGCGCGACTCCTCTTCCACCTCCGCGAAATCCTCGTCACTCGGCACAATCTCCTTCATGAAATAGGTGAGCTTCACCAGCGGGGCATCCAGCCGGTACATCTCCTTATGTTGGTCGTAAAAATCTTTCACCTCCTTATCGGTTACCACAGCGAGCGAATCGGCCACCGTGAAGTAGTTCTTCACCGCGTAAACAATATCGGCATTCTGCCGCGACAGGTCAAAGTGGGCCTTCGCCTCCACGTCGTTCACCGCTACAGCGTTGGACAGCAGGGATATATACTTCTCTTCCAGCCGTTGCGTTTTCACCATATCTTCGATAAACAGCCACAACGTTTTGTACTGATCGACCATGGCTTGCTCTTGCGGGTTAGGGCTCGTCGTGTTAACCACGTTTAGAAACTCAACCAGCGCGGCACGGCTAAAGAAACCGGTCTCGTGATCAATGAAAAAGGGCAGTTGCTGTAAGATGGGCGAGATAAACTCCCCGTGCACCAAGTCGTTCATCTCAGCTTTTGAGACGACCAGCCCAAGCTTCTTTGCTTGAATGCCCAGCAGACGTTCCCGTACCATTTGTTGAAACACAGCCTCCCGAATTTGCGATGTGATATTTTCATCAAGGGAAGACTGTCCGCTCACCATCTTTTGAAAATCCTCAAACTGGGTGATTTTATCGGCGTATTGCTGCGTGGTGATTACTTCACCGTTAACCACGAAAGCCCTATCACGTGCTTTCCCCATGAAAGTAGACCCGGAAGTAAGCAGGTCACCCAATATAAAGGCCAGCAACGCGAAGCCTACCACGATAATCAAGAGCACACCTTTGTCTCTAATCTTTTGTAAAGTAGCCATTTATAAGTTTATTAGTAGTTTACACGTCTAATGAACGGGATCGTCCAAACAAGGCCGCAAAGATAATAAAAATAAAGGATATAACCCGTTCTTAACTGCCAAAAAATGAACGCTGCCACCAAAAAATGATGACAAGATCCTTCTACACGGGGAAGTCATCCCCCCTTGTGCCCCGTCGTTGTCAAGCGTATCACCTCGATTTTCCGGGCAGTCACCTTCAATACTTTAAAGGTATGCTCTCCTATAACCAAGGTTTCGTAGGCCTTGGGAAAGCGCCTCGCGTGATGCAGGAGGTAGCCTGCCACGGTTGAATAGTCGTCCGACTCCGGGAGGTCTAATCCATGCTCCTCGTTCAGGTAGTCTATCTCTACCCTTCCCGACATCACGTACTCGTTTGCCCCTTCCTGTTTCACGAACTTCGACTCCACGTCATACTCGTCCTCTATCTCGCCAAAGATCTCCTCCACCAGGTCTTCCATCGTGACGATACCCGACGTACCACCAAATTCGTCCACCACCACGGCGATACTCCGCCGCTGCTGCATCAGGTCGCTCATCAGCTGGTTGGCTTGCATACTCTCCGGCACGAATGAAATGGAAGCCACGTTGTCGACCCAGTCGCTCGGGTTGTTCACGATCTCCCACATATGAATGTAACCCACGATATCGTCAATATCTTCCTTGTAAACCAAGATGCGCGACAGCCCCGTCTCAATAAACTTCTCCTTCAGCGTCTCCAGATCGGTATCGATGCTAACCGCCACGATCTCCGGTCTAGGCACCATGCAGTCCCGCGTTTTCGTGGTGGTGAAGTCGAGCGCGTTACGAAATATCTTCACCTCCGAGTCCACTTCTCCCCCCTTCGACATATCGTCGATGCTCTTCTTCACGTAGGCGTCCAACTCTCCCCTCCCGTACACCTGCTCCTTCACGCGTGACGAGCGGACGCCGAACAGGTACAGGAGCCCCCTCGAGATTAGCTCGAAAACTTTCGCCACCGGGTACAACAAGAGGTGGAAAAGGAAGGCGGGTATCGCGAAGACGCGTACCCAGGTACCCGCGTTCTTGGTAAACAGTATCCGCGGGATAAACTGATCTATCAGCAGGATGGTTAGGGTGACAAAGAGCACCACGAGCAACATCACCCACCCGACGGCCATATCCTCTGGTAAGACCTTGTAGTAAGCTATAAGCAGTGTAAAATAGACAAGGCAGACCAACACAATCCCCTTAGCCACGGTAAGCGTAAGAAGGAATTGACGGGGGAGGCGATAGAGGGTGTTGAGCATGTAATTATAGATCCCCTTCTCTTTCTTGGTAACGGCATAGCGAAGCTTATCCGAAGCCACAAATGCCGTTTCCGTTCCGGAAAAGAAGAGCAACATCGCCAAGAAAGCGACCCACCACCCGATTACACTAGAGCCTATCATTTAATTACCTCCCTCGTTTTTCACCGCTATTTCACAAGTTTCCCCATTATAGATCATGCTTCTCATCCTTCATCTCCTTTACTTTCACGTTCAACTCTGCTTTCAGGGTCAACTTTGCTTTCAGGGTCAACTTTGCCCTCAACGGGAACAGCCGAATGGGACCGCTCCGTGTTGACGGAGTCGGTGAGCGGAAGGCCTGATGCTTCAGTTCCAACGGCACCAACAGAATCAACCCGAACCGAATCGGATTGCTCTACCAAGGGAAGACGGCCGTCATGAGGTCTAAAGATGCGGAAGTCAGTCATCCGCTGATTCGATTCAAAACCGTAGCCGCTTAGTTTCGCATCGCCCTGTTGCACCTCGATGTAGGCGTCGGTGTAGAACCGTGCGTTCTCACGATCCCAATAAAGTTCGTCACTGTCGAACACATCGCCCCTCAAGTTCTCGACGTGCACGTTTTTCTTTAACCGTGCCAGCTTCTGATCCACGTAATACCAAACAGTATCGGCCTCTACGACCGACTCTATATCGAAGTCGGGCGTGAACTGCTCCACGTAGAGTCCTTCGGGAAAGAACCAGTAGGGTTTCTGGGCCTTATCAAACACCATCCAGGCATCGTACACCAACTTGTAGCGCGTAATGCCAGAATCTGAAACCAAAGTCGAGCCCTCGTTGGTAACCAGTGACGGCACCATTTCCGGGTCATACGAAAAGGGCACCAGGTTCTCGTCCTTCTCCTTACACGAGGCCAATAGTAGCACCACGGCAACCATCACGACAAGACCTGACAGATGCCACTGGTATTTTTTTATGGGATATTTCCGTTTCAATGGTTATTGCTCCTAAGAATATGGGCATGTGGCTAATGAAATTGCCACTTGTAAAACCAGAATTCGTTGATGCTCATGCTCACCGACACCTTGAACATGTCCTGCTTGATCATGTGATCGGTATCGGGCTGTTGCCTGAAGTAACCAAACCCGATGTTGACCATCGAAACGTAACCGGTTCTCATATCGTGCATGGGCAAGCCAACCCCCACGTTCAGACCCAACTCCTTGAAGCTGCCGATACCCATCCTTTGGTCGGTTCGAGCGGGGTTGAAAACGTTGACATTCACGTAAGAGTTGCTGTACGAAAATCCGCCCCTTACACGCACCCGTTTAAAAAAGTTCGGGCTGTAGGGATCAGCCACGTACTCGACCCCGGCGTTGAGACGAAAGACATTATTATAACGCTCATCCAGTGTCAACTCGTCCAGCTTATCGGGATAGGCCATCCCCTTCCATCCCTCGTAGGTTCCATCCAGACCCACCAACAGGTTGCTGTTTTTGTACGTGACCCCCGCGCCAAACGTGTGCGGCAAATGGAAGTCGGCATCGCGAAGCGTATCGGTCGTTAGCACCTGCGCGGGCGCCTGCCATGGGTTTTGATAGGGATCGCTCACGTATAGTTTCTCGGAGGGGGTCAGGTCAGCACGCGCCCGAACTCGTGGAGAGTAAACCAGCCCCAGTGTAACCGACTGGGTCTTATCCACGGGGTAAGTCAACTGAACACCCAGGTCGTACTTCAAGTCGCGAATAGCAAACTCCTGCTTGGTTTCGCCAACCAGCGCGCTGGAAGCAGCGCTACGCGGGATCACCACGCTGCTGTGCGAAAAATTCCCGAAGAGATAAGAGAGGTTGGCCCCTACCGAAAAATACTGTAGCGGTTCCCAAGCTGCTCCAACGTAAATCTGGTTTAATCCCCCCGTGCCCCGGTAGGCCTCGCTGTACTGAATGTTCGACAGCGAACGGCCCGTGCCAAAGTTATAGCCCACCTTGGAGTAGGGCAAAAGCCCCACGCTGGCCCCCATCTTCTTAAACAACGGGAATTGGATGGCCACGTAGTCGAAATTCCCGTTATAAAAATCCTGCTGGTTGGTGCCATCGTTCAAACGGGAGTAGTGCCCCGATATACCAAAATCAAAAATAAAGGTAAGGGAGTCCAGCTCCGAGTATGAGGCGGGGTTTCCTGGGTTTACATGTTGGCTCCGGCGAAGCCCGTAGCTGATACCCCCCATCGACTCCGACGCACCCACCGAAGGTTTCATCAACAGGCCATACCCGTACCTTCCATAGGGGGAGTTGGAGCCCACATGTTGGGCATGCAATAAAGGGGTAATCATTAAAAGAGCGATCAGCAACAAGTGACCTTTTTTCCTACAATTCATCGCTATTCGGTATATAAAGTAATCTACAAAGATGAGCTATTTTCGCGACGCCACCAACAACACCCCCCCATCATCGTGTTAAAAAGTTAAAAGATTAAAGATTATAAACGATTGGTAGCGCCATGCCGAACAACAAGTATGGTTGCTGCCGTAGGGAACAGTTACCCATTTTTTCCTGTAGTACTCACCCTTTGTACCGGTTATAGGAGACCACCTCTGACAAGGGCTTGCGTTTCTTGATTCGTAGCGGTTGGGCGCTGTAGCCGATGGCAATATCCAGCCAAACCCTTTTGTTATCCGGGATAAAGAGAAGATCGCGCATCTTGGGTTCGTTGAACCAACCCAGGATGCAAGAGCCCAGCCCCTCGGCATGGGCGGCCAAGACTACGTGCGCGGCGATGACACCAAGGTCCATCTGGGCGTAATCCTTCCGCTTCACCCACCCCCCTACCCCGGAGGTGAGGTTCACTTTCTCCTCCACCAAGACGATATGCACCGGTGCTTGCTTGGTGAAATGATTCATACCCAACGCCCTCGCGGAGGTCGCATCAGCCACCTTGTTTTTCAACTCCGGATCATCCACCACGATCAAGTGCCACGGCTGGGCGTTACATGCCGACGGGGCTAATCGTGCCGCCTCTATGATCCGCTCAATTTTCTCCTTTTCCACGGGTCGTTCGATATCGAAAGCTCGAACGCTCTGTCGCGTGGTTACGAATTCAAGAAAATCCATCTTACTCCTTTTCTAACGCCAACAACCGGCTGATGTACTTGCCAATGATATCGAACTCCAGGTTGACCACCGTCCCCGCTTGAATCTGGTGGAAGTTGGTACACTCGTACGTGTAGGGAATAATCGCCACCTTAAACGAGTCGCGGGTAGGCTCTACCACGGTAAGACTCACCCCGTTCACCGTCACTGAACCTTTATCGACCGTGAAGTAGCCCTTTTTAGCCATCTCGCGGTCGAAATCGTACTTAAACGTGTAGTACCAACTCCCATCCGCCTCGACCACCTCCACGCAGGTAGCCGTCTGGTCCACGTGCCCCTGAACGATATGGCCGTCCAGTCGCCCGTTCATAGGCATGCTGCGCTCAAGGTTTACCTTGCTTCCCAGCTCCAGCAGGCCCAGGTTAGACCGTTCCAAGGTCTCCTTGATAGCCGTCACCGTGTAGTTATCACCTTCAATGCCCACCACGGTAAGGCATACGCCATTATGCGAAACGCTTTGGTCGACCTTCAGTTCATGGGTAAACGAGCACTTCAAGGTGATGTGAAGGTTACCGCGCTCCTTAACTAGATCCACTACCGTGGCCGCTTCTTCTACAATTCCTGAAAACATGGTGCTTGATTTGTTATGCGATTCGTGTAAATCTACGTTACTTTACTTTCGCATGTAACTGTTTTAACTTTCAGGCTCGACTGACGTAAATTTTGTGACCCATCTACTGCTTGATTGCTAAAAGAAAAGAACTCTGCTTCGCCTCAAACAGCTTTTCTTTTAAACGCAATCTTCGCAGGATGTGTTCCCACGAAAGTTTACGAGGTCATCGCTCTGAAAGCTGAAACAGTAAACAACATGCGAAAGTAATCTACGTTATATTTTACCGGCGCGAAGTTACGAAAACATTTCGGCACCTGAAAGGCAAACCCTTTAAACGAGAAGGGCCCGGTCGCGGGATCTACTCCCGGCCGGGCCCTAACTGTAAGGGACGGCGGCTACCTACTC